>ERZ779874.1274-NODE-1274-length-25095-cov-4.530831_pt1 | contig 25095 bp, 19 predicted proteins | sample MGYA00511031_ERZ779874 | MGnify/ENA primary metagenome ERZ779874 (study PRJEB29588, sample SAMEA2156850) | human gut metagenome | biome: human gut; feature: human-associated habitat; material: faeces | place: Denmark | collected 2008/2010 ...
TATTGATATTTAATAAATAAAACCTTATCGGAGATTTTTTCTCCGGACACTAGTGGTCTAACTTATAAAAACAATCTCCCATTATCATTCCATTCTCCATAAAGGAGACCTTCCCTTGTATTTTCAATGAATTTGTTCAAGCGGCTTTCAAAAAGTTCGGACTGATTCCTTTTGATTTGGATGGTATCAATCCTGATTCGTTTATACAAATCCGGGAACTGACAGAAGTTGTTCCACACTACCGGATCGGATTGTAGCCTTTGTAATATATCCTTGTCTATAGTAAAACCATTAGGTGACATATCCGGAAGAACAGCTCTCCCGGCATCGGTCATCAACCCTAAGCGTTCCATTCTGCGGCATCTCTCTTTGTTAAGCTCAGACCAATTGCTTCGCGGCTTTCGTGGACAAAGTTTTTGGGCTGTTACGCCCTCCGCTATTTTCTTTGTGGTACTGTCTATCCAGCCAAAGCATAGGGCTTCCTCTACCGCGTCAATATACCAAAATGTATTGTCATCAGTAGGTCTTCCACGTTTCACGACTACCCAGCATTCTTTCTCCTTTTTATGGTTTCGCATTAGCCATTCACGTAACTCAACCCTTGATTTGACATCCAGTAAATTATGTATTTCCATTGCCTGTCGTTTCAATTCGCATTATACAATGTTGGCCTCCTCGTAAGATGGATTCACGGATTGTTACCCGAAATGTCTTGCCTTTCCACAATGAACGCAAGACGTAGAGGATACTTTGTTTGGAGCACTCACAAAGCAAAGGTGTGGAAACGTAACCCTGCTGATGAAGCATACAAGTGCATTCCATAAAATACAGATGATAAACAGTTCTTTTTTCTATGATTTCGCTTCTTACACCCGGCAGTTCGTTTGCCTCTAAAAAGAAGGTGTCCAAATTACCGTTTGCTTTCTCATATAGTTTCTGGTAAATTTGCAGCGTTCCACATTTCACACAATTTTTCCCGCATTCCGAAAAGAATGAGGCACGCTGTTCCGGATCCAGACAGCTTATTCCTTTTTCAAATCCCTTGAACCAATCTGATAATTCCATTGTCTTTCAGTATATGAATTTTATTACAACTTTTCTTGTTCAGTTTCATTGATAAAGCAACTTCTGAAGCATTATTTTCACCTGGCCACTTAATGAATTATCTGTAACGTGCTACATGTCATCCATTGACAATCCCTCGTAAGAGATATCATACCCCTTGAACTCGCCCGTAGCACGCAGGAAAACCGCTGCCTTTTGTCTCAATATTTCCATGTCAATATTTGCGGCCTTACGCTTTATCTCGAAGAACGTAGCTTCATCGTCCAGTTCATTCTCGGCCACAATGTCTATTTCATTCTCACCTTTACGGTCCCACCATCCACCGATGCGTGTATAGGCTTGACGCTCGATCAGCACTCGCCTGAAATAACGTTCGAGCATCAAGCCGCTGAAAGTTTCGTAATCCCGATTTATAATTGTCTTCAGGCTCTCGTAATTCTCTATTTCCAACATATAGCTGTATTTGTTGATAAAACGAAACCAGAACGTGAAGAAGTTGTCTTCTATTGTGTAACGGACATTCTTGGTGGAACTCTTCTCGAACAGGGGCTGTTTCTTGGCGATAACCTCGTATTCGTTTTCCAATTTTGTCAAGTAGCCTCCGATTTCCCTACCAACCACGTTTTCTATTTCCGAACGGGAGGTCTTGCCCCTCGCTATAGCTGAGAGAATTGAAAAATAGACCCCATAATCCTTGCCAAACTCTTCTATTAGTAAGGCTTTTCCTTCTCCCAAAAAAATGGAATCGGTCTTTACGATTTGATTCAGCATTTTTTCCTTGGTTGTCGCCCCCGCATCCACTAGCAACTGTACATACTTGGCAACACCTCCAGTAAAAGAATAGAGAGCCAACAAGTCTTCCGCCGTGTAACTAGGATGGTATTCTGCCAAAATCTCTTTTAGGACAGCCGGTGTAAACGGACGCACGGTCATAAAACGTGTCTGCCTGTTATATAGCGGTTCCTTCTTGTCCTTGAATATCTTCGTCATCATGGAGTAAATGGAGCCGCAAACAATCAGGTTCATACGGGCTTTCGAACTGTATATGTCCCAGATACGCTGCATATCGCTGTACACGGACTTGTTCACACGAAAGAAATCCTGAAACTCGTCAATGAACAGTGTGATCGGACGTTCTACGGAAAGTTTCATCAGAAACTCAAACACGCCGGCGAAATGTTCTGCCCGCCCCATTGTCGGGATGCCCAGCTTGTTCTCAATTTCAAGCCGATAGTCTTCACACAAATCACCTTCGGCTTTACGGGCAACAAAGAAATAGAGAACAGGCTCATCCTCATATGCCTTCCACACGAGGGATGTCTTGCCAATACGGCGGCGTCCCGTCACGACCGTGAACTGAGCGTTGTCTTTTGCCATCTTACGAATTTCTCGCAGAGACGCGATTTCTTCTGTCCTGTCAAAAAATCTCATATCCTTATTCCTTTCATTTGCCATTTCCGAAACAGCCATTTCGGAAATGACTGTTTCGCTACTGCGAATATAGCGCATTTTTCCGTAAACAGTTATCCGGATTGTCGTAATTCCATAATAATACTTTTATATACCTTTACAAAAAGTCCTAAATTGAACAATTTACGGTTATGGAAGTGAATAACTAGCGGCTTGTCAAGTGAACAATTGATCACTACCCCTAGTGAACAACTAACGGCTTGAGAAGCCGCTAGTTGTTCACTTCCTAAGGTAAAAACAAGTGATTTTCCTCCCAATCCAGTTCCAGAAGAGATCTTATATTATCTACATAATAATATATCTTTGATACAAGTATTTTATCCACTCCTTTTGTTTGGCAGAAGTAAAGTATTGACTCATCATGTCAAATAAACTTTCATACGTTAAATCTATAAAACTATCTTTCCCTTTTGGGGTCAGTAACGACTTATATTCAGGCAACGCATACTGGTGAAAATGAACATTATCATGTGGATAAAGATGTATATGATGAAATCGTTGAATATCCCCCTTATCAATCATGGAATAACCCAACAGATGATTACGCCATATCTGTCTTAAATGATGAGCTTTCAAGAACATCCTTATATCTAAACCAGGAATGAAATAACCAGATTTACTTGTCATTTGTTGATACAAGCCATCGGGTTTTTCGATGTCTTTTTCTTCTTTCTCGCCAATAGGATAGCCGTGCTCAGTATATTTTACCTCTATACCGATTGCGCCTCTTTGGGCGTTACTATCCACATATTCAACATAGGCGTCAAAAGAAGTTCCATCATTTAAATACATCGTCCTGTCTGAACGCCCCGCAAACTCAATACAAATGTGGTTTATATTTAAAATCTCAGTATTGATGATCTTACTGAATAACAATCTTGTATTACTCAAATCCTCCTCCATAGGTACAAATATGTTAAACGGAATGTGTTCGCTACGCAACATATTCGAGAATAAAGCAGATGTACCAAAGTTCTTAACCTTATTCAGTATTAAATCCCTGTACGTATCACAAAATATCAACCCTTGTCGAGCCGCATTTGGACTTAATATGACTTGTGGATTCTTCTCCTCATAATAGTCATTTAAAATATTCTCACGAAAAGCAAATTGATGTGCTCTCGCCTTAGCCTTGAAAGCATCATCATAACGATATATTTTATCTTTCATCATTTGTATTCAACGACATTATAACCTTGTGAATTGGCAAATTGAATAATAGGGCCTATATTAAAAAGTCCCCATTGATTACATACGACAAATTTTATTCCGTCTTCACTTTTTAAACATTCACCTTCTCCAATAAAATAGTTACGATATTGATTCGTTTGTAATGAATTATAAGGTTTTATCACACCTTGAGCATCTGGTTTAAGAGCATTAAATATTTTAGAAAATTCAGCGTATGATTTGGGATTTTCAGTCACAAAATGCTTAACAACATTAAGTACGAATTTTCTTTTAGACATAGGACGACTTCCTAAAAAACCATATTTTGTTTTATCATGCGCAGTTATAGACTGTTCAATCTTTGGTGTATATTGCAATGGTGTGATTACATTTATTTCGTTAGTTCTTTTAATCGCATGAGTTATCGTTAAGTTTATTTGATCGAGTACGGAATCCACCCAATCATTAGAGCGCCCTTCTCCCAAATATTTCTCTTTTAACGCATTCTTGAATAATTGTCCCGTCGTATCAGACAAAATTCTACAGACTTCATCCTGTATTTGTTTACGCTCTTGGAATACCTTTCTTTGCTCTTTACAGAAATCTGTCAATGACTCCACATTAAAAGAATCTTTGGAAAAGAGTTCTATAAATTTAATTCCATCCGCATTGTTTTCTTCAATATCAACAGAAAAAACCTGTTCTGGAAGCTGTTGAGAAGTAGTATCATCGTAATACAAACGAATTTTATCACCCACATAAAGCCCAAATATCACTTGGTGTTTCAACAGACGCATATAGGAAAACAACTGTCTTTCATCATTTTCTTGCAAAATATGACTAGGACGTTTTATTTCAATCACAAACTGCTCAACATTGTCTTGCAATACTACGATATCAACATATTTATTTTCATGGCCGGCTTGTATAGGGTATTGCGTTACAATTTCTCCCTTAAATTTTTTCCAACCTAGAAGTACCAAGCAATTACATACCGCATTCTCATACTCTTTCTCCAAGACATTATTTTGAATACAAGCTCTTAACTCAAAACATATTTCATTCCAAATATCATTCATTTTTCTATTTTTAGATGCAAAAATAATGAAAAACATGCTCATCTTGATACTCTTACCTTGTTTTCCTTTCATATTAAGTATCTTAATAAATAGAAATGTTGATATCTCCAAAGAACAACTATCAGCTTGACAAGAAGGTGTGTCAAAAAGCACACCTTCTTATTTTATGCACAAAGCCCCGACTTTCACAAGCTGGGGCTTTGTTATTACCTAAAGATTTTGTATCTTTAGGCATAATAATTTTCACTATGGCAAAGATACATTTTCGTCCTTACAATTCCAACCAGACAGTGCTTTTCCCTCAAAGAATAGATGAGGATATTGCAGAAAACGATCCGGTGCGTATGGTTAACGCTTTGGTTGAAAGCCTGAACCTTGAAAGTTTCAGGAAGTTATACAAGGAATGCGGGCGCAGCCCTTATCATCCCCGAATGATGCTCAAGGTCATTCTGTATGCCTACATGAACAACATCTACTCCTGCCGGAAAATAGAAAGCCTCCTTCACCGTGACATTCATTATATTTGGCTGTCCGGATACGAGAAACCGGACTTCATTACCATCAACCGTTTCCGCAACCGGGTGAAGAAGGAAATCAACGAAGTGTTCACCCAGGTCGTACTTCTGCTCTCTTCCAAGGGTTTCATCAGCCTGAACGTGGAATACATTGACGGGACAAAGATTGAATCCAAGGCCAACAAGTACACGTTTGTCTGGAGAAAAACGGTCGAGCGGAACCGTGAACGCCTGATGAAGAAGATCCACGTCCTGTTAGGGCAGATAGACGATGCCATCGCCCAGGAGAAATCATCGGAAAGCCATGAGGAAGTCGCCTTCACTCCTGCCATGCTGACTGAAATGGCGGGAGAATTGCGCAGTGCGCTTGAACAGGTTCCCAAACCTTCCACCCAAGAGGAAAAGGCTGCGCTGAAAAAGACGCGCAAGCAGCTGAAAGAACTGGAAGGACACAGGGACAAGCTGCAGGAATACGACAATCATCTGAAGACCCTGCAAGGGCGGAACTCCTATTCAAAGACCGACAAGGACGCCACTTTTATGAGGATGAAGGAGGACGCCATGCGCAACGGCCAGACGAAGCCCGGCTACAACCTTCAGATCGGTACCGAGAACCTGTTCATTACCGATTTTGCACTCTTCCCCAATCCTACGGACACACTGACCATGATACCTTTCCTGCAATCCTTCCCAAACAGATATGGCAGGCCTGCCCATACGGTGGTCGCCGATTCAGGCTACGGCTCTGAGGAGAATTACCGCTTCATGGAAGAAAACGGCATGGAGGCCTACGTCAAATACAACCGCTTTCACATGGAACAGCGGCCAAGATTCAAACCGGACCCGTTCAAGGCAGAAAACTTCTACTACAATGAAGAGCATGACTTCTGCATCTGCCCCATGGGACAAAAGATGCGGAGGATAGGGACCAAACGCGTGAAAACCGCATCCGGATATGTCAGCGAAAATGCCAGGTACAGAGCCGTCAGATGTGAGGGCTGCCCGCTAAGATGCCGATGCTTTAAAGCAAAGGGGGACAGGACGATTGAACTGAACCACAGGCTCAGGAGATACAGACAAAAAGCCAAAGGGCTGCTCTGCTCCGGGGAAGGCCTGAAACACAGGGGACAGCGATGTATAGAGCCGGAAGCCGTGTTCGGACAAATGAAAAACAATATGAACTACAAGCGTTTCCGCCATTTTGGGAAGGACAAGGCCTTCATGGACTTTTCCTTCTTTGCCATTGCCTTCAATATAAAAAAGATGTGCGCCAAGATGGAAAAAGGAGGTATTGGCTGGCTGACTGAACTGCTTTATGGGCTTGCCATCGCCATATTCAGATGTTGGGGACACATAAATCAGAGAAATCTCCAAAATATCGCAGCTTAAAGTACATGAACCGATTTTTATGGCTAACGAAAAAAAGAAGGTGCATCGTGCATTACGACACACCCTCCTCTTAAGGTAAAACAAGTGATCTTCCTCCCAATCCAGTTTCAATTACGACTGGGATTATTAGATGCCAATAATGCCCATTATTAGGTGCTAACAACAGGCATTGTTAAGACCTAACAATGCCTGTCGTAACAAGCAAAGCGAAAGTTACTTCGCAAATCAATTTTACGGAATTGTCATTTTGTCAAAATACCCCCTTTTTCCTCGCGATATTCCAGGGAGGGATACGAGAACCATAGAAATAGGCGATCCTGGCGAAGTTAAGAAAATACAAAATGGCACTAGAAGAGAGCAATATATATCTATATAATTAAAATATTCCAACAATAGAAACAACATACCATAATCATAAGGAAAAATCGCTCAATATAACACTTGCGAGACAATCGGGAAATAGCCCATAAAATCAACGGAAAAGGCATGAAAATCCGACTTAATGGCCCTTGTTCGTGCACACATACGTTCATGCGAACCGATACATACGGTCGTGTCGGCCAATACATATAGAGATATCGGGCGAAAGGTACGCTCGCACGTGCTTTTTTCTTCGGAAGAAATGTTACTTTCCTTCGGGGAAAACGTGCGTTTCCTTCGGAGAAAACCAACTTTTTGTCCGAACAGAATCGTTATCCTCTCCTTTTTAGGCGTCAAACGGCTCTTTTCTTTCCCTTTTTGGTCAAAATACGAGTTACCGGATAAGTCAAGATTCAAGACAAAAGAAAGCGATCAAGACATTCAGGCGACTATTTGCTATTCTCGAAAAAGCGCCAGGTAAAAGCTCATTTAAATAATAAACCAAGATCCATCGACAAGAATTCCTCAAACGAGAGACCTCCGGAACCGACAACGAATGCCCTGTAGGGCTTGTAAGTCTCAGAAAAAAGAGCTAAACCCCGATTGGTTGTCCTTCGTCCACTTTTCACCTCAATGGCCACGATTTTATTTCGCCGGACAAGGACAAAATCAACCTCATCCGCCTTGTCCCTCCAATAGAAAACCCTATAGTCGACGGCATGCGACTGGCTGACCAAATATGCGCCAATAGCTGACTCAACGTACCGCCCCCACAACTTGGGATCCTCTATAACCTCCTGATAATCCTCATCTACATAAACATTACGGAGCGCATTATTGTGAACCTGGAATTTCGGGACGGAATTATATTTCCGGGCTTCATCGACAGCATATTTCTGTAATCCGCAAAGAAGTCCGCACTCATCAAGCAAATGCAGATAGCCAGCCAAAGTCGTCACGTTTCCGGCGTCTTGCAATTGTGCGGCGATCTTCGTAAGAGACAAAAGTTCGCCACTATAACTACTCCCGATCTCGAATAATTGCCGTAAAAGTTGCGGTTTCATGATTTTCGTATCCATCAAGACATCCTTGGAAATGGATGGCTCTATCAACGAATCTTTCACGTAATTTCGCCAACGGGTCTCATTGCCAACATATTGAGCCGCACCAGGATATCCGCCGAAATAAACATACTGCCATAACGACCAGCCAAAACAATCCCTCATTTCCGGATAAGTCCAATGGGTAAGGCGAATCAACTCAAAACGGCCAGCAAGAGATTCTGTCAACCCTTTCTCTATAAGCATCCTGGAAGAACCGAGCAAAACAACAACCAGTTCCCGTTTCTCACGAGTATCCCGGTCCCATTCCGCCTTGACCGTCTCACTCCAATTCTTGATTTTCTGGATCTCGTCGATCACCAATAATCTTCTCGACTCACCTCGTACGGCCATCTTCATCCTTTGGGATTCCCAGATTTGGGAAAGCCAATCGGAGGAGACGCCAGTCACATCATCAGCTGAATAGTTGTCAAAAGGCAAAACACACTCTTCCAAGACCTGTCCGATCAATGTTGTCTTTCCAACCTGACGAGGTCCAACAATCACTTGCATCTTACTGCGAGGTTCCTCTAATCGCCCCAAGATCTCCTTGAATTGCGTTCTCTTATAAGTCATCTCCATAAATGTTCAATCAGCTGATTCGAAATGTTCAATGAAACGAACAAAAATGTTCAATCCATTTCCAAAAATAGACAATTATATTGAGTCTTCCAAAATGTGCCAGAAAATAATACAGTGGTGTGCCAAAATCCGGAACGCACCACAGTGTATTGAAAATATTTCCACTGATGTAGATACTTTTCCGAATGTTTATTACTTTTGAACAAGAATAACGGACAAGCATTCCTGATGAAAGCAGACAATCCCATCCCAACCATCGCCACGCCGCTTGGGGCGGATCTCTATCCGCGCCTCTCGTGGTTCAAGCAAGACAGGCTAAGAGCGGCCAATGTCATGGTGGTGGGCTGTGGCGCGTTGGGGAACGAGGTGCTCAAGAACTTGGCCCTGTTTGGAGTCGGCCACCTGGTGATCGTCGACTTTGACACCGTCGAGCCTTCCAACCTGACCCGTTCCATCCTGTTCAACCGGGCGGATGCCCAGGCGGGCCGCCCCAAAGCGCTCGTCGCGGCCGAGCGGATCCAGGAAATCAATCCCGAAATCCGGGTTTTGCCCCTGTTGGGCGACATCACTCATGATGTGGGATTAGGCCTTTTGCGACGGATGGATATTGTCGTCGGGTGCGTAGACAACCGTTGGGCCCGCTATTGCCTGAACCGGCTCTGCATGCGTGCCAACGTCCCTTGGGTGGATGGCGGCATCGACGGACTTGAGGGAACCGCCCGTGTCTTCATGCCCGGCAAGAACTGTTACGCCTGCAACCTGGGGCCTGAGGCACTCAAGGATCTCTCCTACCGCCTCTCATGCGCCTCGGCGATCAAACGGAACGAACAAGCCGGCCACGTGCCGACGACTCCGGTCATTGCCTCCATCATCGGTGCAGTCGAGGCACAAGAGGCCATCAAGCTGTTGCATCCCGACGAGCTGGCCAATGGGCAACTCACCTCTCTCTGTGGCAAGATGCTTTATTATGAGGGACAACACCTGGCCGCCCGGATCGTAGACTTCGTTGGCTACGACGAGGATTGCCCCGTTCACGAGCAATGGCAACCCATCGAGCAATCGGAGCTGACGACCGACCTGAGAATCGAAGATGCCCTAACACGTCTATCTCAATTGTTTGGCAACCAAGAGGTGACCATCCACTTGCGAGACCACGCCTTCGTGGATTACCTCATTGCCCGTGATGAGGAGGAGCGAAAATTCATCGCCATGCGACCGGATTACGCCATCGAGCAACTTGTGGAGAGTGATCCCGATTTAAGCTATCGGCGATTCCATTCCCTGCTCCAACATGAGATCAAACGTATAGACACCCATTTCCCCTATCCGGACTTGACCTTGGGGCAAGTCGGTATCCCGGCATGGGACGTCTTATACGTTAGCGCCGGCCAGACGGAACATTACGTCGAACTGGCCGACGAGCGTCATTATTCAGGAACCTTATCCAAAAGCGAGCAACCATGACGAACGAGACAAACTTATACGAGATCAGCGCCGAATTCTTGCTGAACTACCTCTATCCGGACCGGATGGACCAATGGGAGGTGGATTGCGCCGGTACCTTTTACCGGAACTACAGTGAGGATATCCTGGCAATCGACGAGGAGAAAGGAGCCGTACGCCTGGCACGCGACAGCTTCCTGCGATTGTTGCCCCAAGGCGTGATCGCCAACGACAATGCCCTGAAAGGAAATGACTTTGAACAGAAGTATGAGCGCCTGAAAAAGAAGGAGGAGCTGCTACGATTCCTCTTTAAACCGGTCGACACGCTCGCTTTCCGTTTCCGGCTCCACATTGAGAATCAGGTTACCCAGCTCTCGGAGAAGAAATTGGTTTTCCTGTTAAAGCATTATTTTCACTACGATATTACACAGGAAAAGGATCCCTACATCCAGAGAGTAGCGCCCTTCCTGCTTTTCGTCAACCAGTTGCGGGCAAATTACGGTTTTATTCGCGACCTGCTCGCCTGCCTGTTCAACCACAAGGTCGAGATACACAAGGGCCTCTATACCTGGGAAGAGGATGAGCGTTGCGCCTGCCCGGCCATCGAATTCCAACTAATCGTCCCCAACCTGACGGCCGAGGCCTACGACAAGCTGGATAAGGCGATCGCGCCCTTGCGGGAATTCCTTATCGAATGGTTCATTCCCTTCGACACCCATTGCGTCATCGGCATCAGGCAGCACGGCCAGCCGTTTACCCTTGGAGAGTCGTTGACACTGGATTACAACACTGAGATCGGACAATGAAGATACATCAACCTAGCATATTGACACGAGAGGAACAATTATGAATATCAACTCAAGAATAGACTGGAAAGCCGGCATGGCGATCTCCGAGCGGACCTTCATCGAGATGGACGAGAACCTCGCCCGTCGGCAAGAGGTCGCGAGCCGGACCGTCAACGGCAACCAATTCGGACTTATCCCCTTCACTGAATTCAACTGCCAAGGCGGATTCGTCCGCAACAAGCTGGAGATCGAACGGCTACAGTGTATGGCGCTCCTTCCCTCGGGAAAGATCCTGCACATCGACGAGAAGGTCGTCATTACCATACCTTTGGTCTATGGCGACGAATATTACCTGGCCTGCGGCTTTGGCGAGGGCCAAACTGTTTTCGACGTGAAAGCGGTCCCGTTCGTCCGCCCCGAATACCAGTTCGGAATCTATCCGCTGAATGAGCTGGAAGGAAGCGACCGTTTCCCGGTAATGAAATTCAAGGTAAAGGATGGTATCTTCTCGATCGATCCCGATTATATCCCGCCCTGCCTGCATCTCCAGTCGGACAGCCGCTTCCAGCCCTATCTCAAGCAGTTGTCGGAAACCATCTCGCAAGTGGCCGAACACGCCAACCTGGAATCCGGTGAAGGCAAGAGGGCTTTCCAGCGTTATGCCTACCTGCTGGAAGGTTACGACATGAAAAACCGGACCGCCCATTTCATCCAGCTGGCCGACGAAATTGCCCGGGCGATCGATTACTATATCGTAAAGCCCAACACAGAGACGCCAACCGAACTCCAACCCTATAACGAGTACGACATCGTCCGTTGGCTGGGATGGCTCGAGCAATATGCCAAAGGGGCGATCTCCATCCTGGATAAAGTTGTTCTTGAGGATCACAGCATTGATTTCGACGCTTTAAAGGCGCAGATCATAGCGGAACTCTACGAACGGCTCTATCCGGAATTGCACGACAAGCTCTACGAGACACTCAGGGAGCAACTCTATACGGAAATCACCGGCGACCTAACCCTCAAGCTGACCGACTACGTCAACAACCGTCTCAAGAGCGAGCTGCACGACCTGCTGGCCGGAGAACTGTCGGAAGAGCTCTTCGAGAAGTTGTTCAAGGCATTGTACGACAGCCTTTACAAGGCACTGTACGTTCCTGAGGAAAAAGAGGAAGAAGAGGAATTCATGCCATTAATCTAGACCGCCATGAGTATCCTGTTGCCATTACGAATCGAGAAGGGACAATTGGCCCGGGCCAAGAACACCAAGGAGGCAATCGACACGTTCATCGAGCTCCTGCTGGCCACGCCGTGCCAAAGTTGCGTCGCCGATCGTCAATTCGGTTTCGTTTTCAATAATCTCAAATTCGAGATCTTCAACGAGAACGAAGGGGTCATCTACAACTCCGCCATCGGGGATGAGGACCCGGGGTTTTACGATAAGAAGGTCTCCGGCTCCTCCAAGAGCGTCAATACCTTCGCGATCGAGCTGAAAAAAGCCATCGAGACCTACGAGAAACGGCTTGCCAATGTCTCCGTCACGATGAGCTATATCAAGAACCTAAAAAAAATACATGTCAATATCGAGGGAACACTCCTGGAAACGAACGAGGCTTACAAATACACGACCAGCCTCAACATCTGGAACTGATACTCTCCCTCATGACATCAAATACTGAAGCAAATGAGACAAAATATATTCAACACCCGCCAAAGGGCGGAAGAGATCATCAAGGAGGCAGTTGCCATCTGGCAACGAGGCTTCAACAGCGAGCAACTGGAGGGCATCGAACAGGATCCGGTTTTCTCCCTATTCATGACCGCTCTCGCCTATCAGGCTAACGAGATTGACAACGAGGTGGAGCAACTCCAAGTGGAGATCCTCGATGAGCTGACCCGCCTGCTCATCCCTTACGAGAAAACGCATCCCCTACCTGCGACCGCGCTTGTAGAGGCCCGGCTTGACGACCGGATACCGGAACTGACGCTTGACCAGCGCTGCGGCTTCATCCTGCCCGATACGGACTATACGTTCATCCCGATTCTCAAGACCCGCGCCATCAACGCCGAGATCCAATCGGTCGTGCGCATCGATAACCGCCGCTGGAAAGTCGGGCTCAAGCTTAAAGGGGCGGTCAAGCAGCTCTCGGGGATGACCTTCCTGATCGGCAACCCCCATTTCCACGACCTGAAGCTTTACGCCAACGGCGCCATGCTGCCGCTCGTCAAGCCGTGGGACTATTCGGACCTGCCGCTCAACGAGTGCTTCTCGATCGACAATATGGTTTACAACAAATCGCTCACCTATCAGGCCAGCAACACCTGGTTCGACCTGTTCGCCCAGCAAAACGCCCGGTTGTTTTACATCGACAGCCACAAAGGGAGCGACAGACCTTTCGACAGGCTGGAGCTGACCTTCGAGTTCATCGGTATCGACGAGCAGTTCACGTTCGACAAGGAGCAGCTGTCGCTGAACGCTACGATCCTGGCCAACGTCGCCCAGCGCTCGGTCACGCTCTCCGCCGCCGCGCCCATCGCCCGGCTCTCCAGTGAGGGCAACAAACAACAGTTCCTGCACCTGATCGCCCCCGACGACAATCAGCTCTACCCCGAGGTGCCGGTCGAGATCCGGCGGGTCGCCACCGACCGGTTCAACGCTGAACGGTTGGCCCGGCTGGCCTCGACGCTGGTCAGCCGCTTCGCGTCCGACTATTACGCGTTCCAGAAAATCGAGGCCCTACGCGAGGGCAGGGTGATGGAGCAATTCTATAACCTGCTGAAAAAGATCTCGGAAGGGCTCTCCCGATCCTCGTCCGAATGGGCCTCCAGCCTGTATCTCCTGCTCCGGAACGACCGGGGCTTCCATCCAAAAGAGATGAGCCTGCGAGTCAACTATCTAACAACCGACGGCAGTGCGGTCAACGCTGGCCTGAATGCCAAGAGCACCTTCGCTCCCTTGGCGAACAACTACATCCAAAGCGTCCGGCTGCTGGCGAGTCCAATGCCCGGCTATGACGAGATCCGGAACAAGAATGCGCAAGAGAACCTCGCCCGCTATTACATGATCACGAACGACCGGATCGTCACGCCGGCCGACATCAAGATCTTATGCTACAACGAGCTGGAGAGACGGTTCGGCATCACAAGCGAGATGGTCGCCAGCATCAAGGTCCGGCAGGCCCAAAAGGCGGAGCGCCATCATTACGGGTTTGAGACACAAGTCTACATCTCCCTGACGGACAATGCCTACATCAAACGTAATTTCACGGATAAAATCCCGATGACGGAGTTGATCCTCCAAAAGATGATCGAGGTTAGAAGCACGAATGTTTTCCCGGTTGTTGTCAATATCGAGGTAGTACAATCGGATCCATCGAAGAGCGCATAAGATGAACCGGAATGGAAGCGTGATCGACGATCGTCATAAGACTTAAATAATTTATTACTTTTGTACCAACATAAAACAGATCCGAATGGAAGATTTCTTTTTAGATATCGTATATAAAGACAAAAAAGTCAAGTTCCGTGTCGTGAACCCTCACGCGCCACTCAGCACGTTGATGAACAACCTGCGCCACGCGATCGGCAAGGACGGGCGTCTGATCTTCGATTTCCCGTCGATCGACCAAACCGGCGCGCCATTGGACTATTTCTTCGGAAAAGAGGACCCGATTATCAACGAGATTCGTGTCCTGCGACCCAGGATCGGCAAGGCCGACCAGACCTTGGCGGATTATAACGTCAATAATGGCGACACGATCTTCCTCATCCCAGACCCGTTCCCAGGATAAAGGCAACATGATGAATGAGTCTTTATCCCCCGATTGGCGTTCGTTCGACCCCAAACAACTGAGCGGACGAAACAGGCGCCTGCTCCATGAATGGATCGAGCTGGACCAGGCCTTGGAGAAAAGGAATGAGATCGAATACCAAATCCTCGAACGCAACACGCAAGGCCTGCCAACAGCGTATCTCGTCACCTATCACATCCATTCCATTCAAGGTGTCGAACGCATCGACCGATTAAACCAGCCAGGCGAATCCAATCCTCCTATCTTCGCCCCGGTCTTCAGGATGCGGATCAATCTCCCGATCAATTACCCCTGTGTTGACGGTCCCGCGGAGTTCCAATTCCTGACACACGACACTGCCGGTAATGAGATTCCCCATCCGTGGCATCCCAACATCCGTTATTTCGGTGAGTTCGCGGGCCGGGTTTGTCTCAACGCCTTAAACACACACACCAGCCTGGCATGGTGCATCGACCGGGTGGCGCTCTACCTGCGTTATGATCTCTATCACGCCATTCAGGAACCGCCCTATCCCGAGGATCCAAAAGTCGCCAGTTGGGTCATCCACCAAGGCGAGCCAAACGAATGGATTTTCTTCGACCAACCAATCGGAAACATGACGATAAAATAGGATAACAGGTTAGCCATATTCCATTTATTTTGCTATTTTTGTCGATACATTTGGATAAAAACATGAGTTTTTTAAGCAAAATCATCATATACGGTTTCTTGCTCATCGGCTTCTGCCAATTCACGGGTGCCCAAACAACCAAACAAATTGAAGTCGACGGAAACGAGCCTTACGTGGATCATGTCTCACTTATGGAAGGATCCACCGATATGGACCTATTGGTCAAATTCATGTTCGACGAGCCCAACAACAGCCTTACGGTAAGCCTCATATCTTATAGGAAACTGTTTGTTTTCCAAGACAACACACGTTACTCACGAGCTGTCTGGTGCTTCAAGTTACGCCCAAACAAACTCTCCTACGTCGTGGAATCAGACGAACAGGCCAGGTATAAACTGACCAAGGCGCTCCGCAAATCCATCAAGCCCAGAAGAAAACACATCTTCAAACGCTGGATCGAATATGAGGGACTTCAACCCCAACCGACTAACTACAAGATGGTAAATGACTATATCGAGCAGAAGTTTGATATCCTTTACAAGGAGGCGCCGGTAAGTATTACCCTGAGAGATATCCTGGTCATGAACGAGCAAATTACATCCAAGAAAAAAAAATACGACCTGTTTTATCAGACCGACCTGAACCGGAAATATGAGATCACGATCAAACGGGATCCCTGTTTCGGAAAGGAAGAGGCATTACAGGCCGCCATCGCCCGTGCCGAGAACATCCAGACGAGTTTCATGTCATTCAACCAGAAATTCAAGAGTTCCAGCAGCCTCAACTCGCCCGAGGGGGATAAACTGTTCCACGAGATGAAGGCTCTCCTTCAGGAACAATTCCCTAAGACAGAGGAAACAAGCGCCTGCCCGAAGATCCAGCAGAACATTGATCTCTATAACAGTTATGTCGACTCCATCCAATTCGTCCAAAGCCCATTCCAAATCAAGATACAGGAGCGGGAAAAGCCCCAGGAGCTCGACTTGAGCGCTGATTACATCCTGATGATGGCACGTAAAATAGACAGTAACGTCAACAAATGGCTATTGAGTTCCGATCCGGTCGAGAAGAGAGACCTTGAAAAGTCATGCGAAGAGATTATCAACTCGATACAATCGCACGTGAACCAAGCGGCACGAATCAACGCAAGACAAAAAACGGCCATCGCAATCTTCAAGGAGGCAAAAGATTATTACCACCGAACCTGCGTAAAAGAATAGCCTTATGGACAAGAGGAAAGGAATAAACCGGAACAAATGGTCGCTGATCGCCCTTCTCTTGTGGACGCTGTCACTCAGCCCCTGTCTCTACGCACAGAACAATGAGCAAGAGCAATTCATCGAAGAGACACAGCTTCTTGAGATCGAGGGTCGCATGCTTTTCTTTTATGATCAGCTGCAGGAGATCGCCAATAAGCTTCCGCTCTACACGGCCGATAATCTTCCGAAAGCCAGTCAGCAGGTTTCAGCGATCGACTCCAAGTGGGATGTCTATTGCCAGACCAGACAGACGGAAATCGCGAACGACGACTCACTCTTACAAATCGTCGCCAACTATCAACTGGTCAAACAGGGTCTGTTGGACTCCATTGCCTATAAGAAACACTATTTTGAGGCAGTAGCCGATTTTGGAGAAGCGGAAAGTTTTATCGCCTCACAAGACAGTGTCTACAAGCGACTCTACGAGACAGCTATCGAATATTCGCTATTGAAACAACTGGCCACCCAGCTCGAGACCCTTAAGGGAAAAGAGCAATTACTGTTCGCCGATATCCAGGCCAAATATGAGGCCGCGAAAAACATCGCGCAGGAGTTCGGTGAGTTACAACCTCGGTTCCAGATAATCGAGGAAAACTTCATCACCCTGAAAAATAATTCCGAAAAGATACAGGCCCAAGAATATAAGCCCATATTCCAAAGGATCAAGGATTATCTCTATGGCCTGGCCGCGGTCGCTATGATCCTCATATTCATCAATATGGCACAAGCTAAAATCAAGATGATCAAACAGGCTAGGGAAAACGCCAAGAAACTCAGCCAGATGATGAACAAGGACGAGAACGATTACCCGACTATCTAACGAACTGAATAGTTAACTCGATAATTATTTGTCACGATGAACATTTATAAGATATCTTTCCTGCTGGTTATGGTCCTGATCCTATCAGGATGCGAGAACCTTATGCCGACCGACGGGAAGCATAAGGAGGACAATAACCTCAACATCCTGAATATTGAATTCGAGCCGGAGCACAAATATTTCCATACGGATGTCAAGCTTAATGACAGTATCGCCGCTCTCCTGCTACGCAATGATACGACCATCAAGTTCCATGTCGAGGAATACATGCAAAACAGGTTGTCGGATCCCAGAACCGTGCCAGAACTGGTAAATATCCAGAACATCAAGGTGCAAGAGATCGCGAACCTCGACCTGAATATCCTGGCCCTGGCCGACCTGACACTCGACTCTGTCAAGATCGAGAGCCAAAAACGGGCGATCAAGGGGCTGAAGGAGCTGTTCTCGCTCAACAACCTTCACATCGCCTTTATCAAGAACAAGAGTGTCTCTGAGACCATGACCGCGACCGATTATGTCCTGGACAACTATTTCAAGGCCGACCATGGCCAGAAGTATCTCTATCGCTCCATCCTATCCAAAATAGATGAGCTTAAAGGACATGCCTCCACCTATTTCCCGGAGGTCCGGCAAGACACGATCTCAAGGCATCTCACGCCCAAGCAGGATGTCTTGATCATCTTCTCGGACGGAAAGGTCTACGACAAGGATATGCCGCTCGATCCCGATCATTTCGCCTTACAAAGATCAATTGCCCAAAACAGCGACTCGATCACCCAATTCCCGATCTTTTACATCAACCTGGAAACAAGAAGCGACAAACAGGGCGAAGAATCTGAGATTATCTCCAACACGGACGAGGAGGCCGAGACTCTCATGCAGGTCCTGTGCCAAAAGACGAACGGCAAGTATCTCAACTCGTACGACCAGAATACCATCCTGAACGATATCCTCAACCTGTTCGACAAGCAATACGCGAATTACCGCTTCTCGTTCATCAATCCCGACCTTAAAATCTACAGGGGATTGGAGCGTACGCTGCAGCTCAGTTGCTACCAGGGCGATAGCCTGATCGCTTCAGATATTATCAACTACAATTTAGGAAGTATCTATAACCCCGTCATCATCAACGGACTGACGACCTTCCAGGTGATCCTGCAAGGCAGTTTGCTGGGACTCTTGACTCTCCTGCTGCTTTACATGATTTTCCAATTCATCACCCCAAGTATCCATTACTTGATATTCAAGAGGAAACATGTCACCCGTTATACCGGCAAGAACATGAGTTACAACGGTATCCTGGTCGAGCCGGATTGCTATTATTGCAAGGCGCCATTCGAGGCCGGAGATGAGATCGTAGTCAAATGCCAGCACGTGCTCCACAAGTCCTGCTGGGATGAGAACGAGTATAAATGTCCGGAATATGGCAGGAACTGCAAGACAGGCAGCCATTATTATAACCGGAAAAACCTGTTCGACCGGCGAAACGCGTCGTTCTATCTCGCTTGGATCCTGGCCGGGACACTCGCAGGCCTGATCGCCTGGATCTGCTTCACGGCCAATGCTCACAGCAATGAGAAATCCGTGTTGATAAACATCATCCACCTCATATTCGAGGTCGATCCCAATTCGCCACAAGCCAGCGTCTTAATGGATGAATATGGCAGCCATCTCTATTTCCTGCCATTCTATGGCCTGAACATCGGCTTCTTCCTGACTTTTTTCCTGAGCCTGCTCACGGGCCACGGGCGCTGGTTATGGAAACGCTCCCTGCTGGTCGTCGCCAAGGCGATCGTCGGCGGCCTGTTCGGCTATCTCTCGTTCCTGATAGGATGTATCATTTCCATTTCCCTGAATTTCAAGGACAACTCCTTCCTGATCGACTGGATTCCCTGGATGCTCAGCGGATTCGTCATCACTTTGGCGGTCACTTACGGAACAGATATCAAGCTCAAGAAGGCGTTGGTTGGCGCTGTCATCTCCATCATTTTCGGGTTGGGCTCGATGTATTTGTGGTCGTTCGCCTTCAATTCGCAAATCGATACCCGCGAGTTCCTGCTCCTGAGCTACATGATCTATTGCGTCGGGTTTGCCATCAGCGTAGCGGCAACCTGCCCAAAATCGGAGCGCTATTTCCTGCGTGTGGAGGGACCTATCAAGGAGATGGACATCGCACTCTACAAATGGATGAACGCGACGATCCGAAACAAGCGGGTAACGATCGGCAAGTCCGTCAATTGCGACCTGCAAATGTCGTGGGACCTGGCCAGCCAAATCGCGCCCCAACAGGCCGAAATACGGATGATCAACGGCAACATCTACCTGATCGCTACCGAGGATGGCGTCAGCACGATCGACCAAAAGCCCATCAAACCCAATACCAGGAAACGGCTCTATCATGGCTCTAAATTCCGGATCGGGAAAACGATCTTCACCTACATCGAAAAAGACCTCTAAAAAAGAGGCTCGCTGAAATGTTCAGAAGTCCCGCCGGAGCGCCGGACAAGCCGCTGAAATGTTCAGAAGCCCCACCGAAGCACCGGTGAGGCTTCCGAAAAGTTATTTTGTCATTCTGGCAGTCGGTTGGGCCTTCTGAAAAGTTCAAAAGCGAAAACGACGCTTCGGATGCCCTTTTGAAAAATTCAAAAGCCCCACCGGAACTCCGGTGAGGCTTCTGAAAAGTTATTTTGCCATTCTGGCAGCCGGTTGAGGCTACTGAATTTTTCAGCGAACATTCATCAAGGCATCGGCTCAGCCGAAGGCGGCGGTGTCGCGATTCCCCAATTCTTATTGGCTTTCGGACCCATCTCCAACTCCAACAGACCACCGTTGGCGATCGCGGCGTGATCGAACCAGGCCTGATTAAGCTCCACGCCATTCAGCTTGGCCGACTGGATATACTTGTTCTCCGCCGAAGCGTTGTTCGCCCGAATCTCGAAGATCTTTCCGTCGCCCAGATCCATCTTCACCTCCTTGAAGACCGGGCTACCGATATTATAGGAAGGCATACCCGGCGTCACCGGATAGAAACCCAGCTGGCTGAAGACTACGAAGGCCGACATGCCACCGCCATCCTCATCGCCCGGAACGCCCATCAAGTCATTCCGGAACCACTGGTTCAACAATGTGCGGATCCGCTTTTGTGTCATCCAAGGCTTGCCGGCGTAATTATAAAGGTAAGGAATATGCAAGCTCGGCTCATTGGCCATCGAATACATGCCCACATTACCCGTATGATCCGGCAAGAAAGAGTAGAATTGCCACTTCGACATGCCCAGAGGCGTGTTGAACATCGAATCCAACGCGGCGGTAAAGACCTCATTGCCACCAATCATATTGATCAGGTCAGCCACATTGTGCTGCACGTCCCAACGATAAATGAAACCATTATTCTCGTCGTAATAATCACGGGCGCCCAAACCACCATCATAACGATAATCTACCTTCGGCAGGAAGTTGCCGTCCTTATCTTTCGGATGGAAGAAGCGGGTCTCCGGATTGAAGACATTCCGGTAATTATAAGCGCAACGCAAGTAATGCTCCGCCTCATCGTTCTTGCCCAACTCCTTGGCGATTTGCGACAAGCACCACTGATCGTAAGCCGTACCCAGAGTAACAGCGATCGGCTGACGTTTCTCCCAGATCGAGACATTCGGGACAGTCTCCTTCTCGCCCGGGCGCAAAGCCGGGATATAGCCATGCTCCTTATAGAAATCATCCAACCAGCCGGCGGGCTTGTCCGACCAAGGGATCAAGGTCTTCTCCTCGATACCTTTCTTGCAGGCGACGTAGGCCTTGTCCAGGTCAAAGCCATGAAGCCCCTTGCGATAAGCGTCGATCACGGTCGCCACCGCATGATTGGAGTTCATGCGTCGCGTATCGCCAGTCACCTCCGGGAAGGTCGGCATCCAGTTCGTGCCCATCTGCTCGGCCATCAGGAGATAAGAGTTGATGACATCCGTTTCCAGCTGGGCGTCGATCAATATCCGCAAAGGATGCGTAGCCCGATAGGTATCCCAAATCCAATCGTCCGTATAGAAAGACTTACCACCATCATCATGAACCTGGCCATCGAACGCGCTATAATAACGCCCATCCTCGCTCAGGCAGATCGGCCGCTCGAAACAACGGTAAAGAGAGGTATAGAATACCGCCTTATCCGACTCAGAGCCACCTTCAACAGAGATCTTGCCCAAAGCGACGTTCCATTCGTTACGCGCCTTCTTGGCAGCGACGTCCACATCATAACCCGCGATCTCGCGATACAGGTTCTTCTTGGCCTGCTCCTCATCAATGAAAGAGACGCCGTAGCGCACGCCAATTGTCTTTACCTCTGGGGCAAAAGCCAAAGCGATTGCCGCTTGCTCACCTTCGACAGAAGTCTTTGAGGCGTCGATCGCGCCAGCCGACAACGCGCCGGCCTTCGTCGGCTTCTGGTCCGTCTCCACATAGAGATAGACCTTCGTCTTCTTGTCGATGTACTGATAACCACTGACAGCCTCTCCCGCATACTTCATCTCCCCGTTCCGGGAGTTGAAGACCAGATAGCCATTGCCCGTATTCCCGAAAGCGATCGAATAGACCGCGCTCTGGTGAGAGGGCGCATAATCCACCTGAATATTCGCCTCATCCAGATAAACCTGATAACGATATGGCTTGATCTTTTCCTGATCATAGCTGTAAACGATTACCGGAAGCAAATCCGACTCGTTTCCCTGATAAGCGCTCATATTAAAGGCCGAGCGCTCCCGATGGTTGGTGACGATGATAGGCAGTCCATTCAACCGGTCACCCGTAAAGTCGGCCCGCTCAGGATAAACACGCAACATACTGTTCGGCAAATGCACCGTCGGGAAAGTCGGCACCAACAGATGACTGATATTTCCCATATAAGGATTCACATAGTCGACAGGATCCTTAGTCACATCGAAGCCCTCGCCAGATTGTCCGCACGACAACAGTCCTACCGACAAGGCGATGGCCATCAATGTATTCTTAAATGTATTATTCATAAGTATTAAAAATGGATACAATGATTACTTCTTCATCTTCCCTGAAATCGGTTGCAACTTACTGATGCCTTCCTCATTCACGGAGAAAGAATAAGGCATATCCTCCGCCTTCGTACCACGAGTCATGTTCGGTTGGTCGCCCATCGTGATATCAATTACGCCACCCTTCATCATCTCGTTATGATCCAGGTAATTCTTGGTATACTCTTGGCCGTTGAGACGCATCGACTCGATGTAAATGTTCTTGTCGCTATTCGCCGGCGCGTTGATCACGAGCTCCTTTCCATTCTCGAAATGGATCGTGGCCTTCTTGAACAACGGCGCACCCAAAACATACTGTGTCGTACCCGGAGCGACCGGATAGAAGCCCAGGGCCGTAAACACATACCATGCCGAGGTCTGGCCATTATCCTCATCGCCGCAATAGCCATCCGGCGCCGGCGTATACATCCGGTCCATCACCTGACGCAACCAATACTGTGCTTTCCAGGGCTGGCCCGCGTAATCATACAGGTAGATCATGTGCTGGATCGGCTGGTTGCCATGCGCGTAATTGCCCATGTTCATCACCGTCATCTCGCGGATCTCATGGATCACCTGGCCATAATAGCTGTCGTCGAACAACGGCGGCACGTTAAACACAGAGTCCATCATCATCACGAAATTCTCCTTACCACCCATCAAGTTAATCAATCCCTGAGGATCGTGGAATACCGACCAGGAATAATGCCAGCTGTTGCCCTCCGTGAACGCGTCACCCCATTTTAACGGCGAGAACGGCGCCATGAACTCGCCACTCTCCAACTTCCCGCGCATCAACTTCGTCTCCGGATCGAACAGGTTCTTATAATTCAAGGCGCGGCGAGCGAACAGCTCCACCTCCTTTTTCGGGCGCTTCAGCTCCTTCGCCAGTTTCCAGATGCACCAATCGTTGTAAGCGTACTCCAAAGTGCGGGCCGCGTTCTCATTAATTTTCACGTCGTAAGGCACATAACCCAACTGATTATAATACTCATGTCCCAAACGGCCTGTGGAGGAAACGGTCGGATGCACATTCTCCGTCCCATGAATCAGCCCCTTATACAAGGTTTCCAGATCCTCGACCTTGACCCCCTTCATGTAGGCGTCGACCAGGACCGAGGCGGAATTGTTGCCGACCATGCAACCCCGGTGTCCCGGGCTCGCCCACTCGGGGAAGAAACCACTTTCCTTATAGGTATTGATCAAACCTTCTTGCATCTCCTTATTAATAGAGGGGAACATCATGTTCAAGAAGGGGAACAGACAACGGAACGTATCCCAAAAACCGGTATCGGTATACATATAACCCGGCAAAACCTCGCCATTATAGGGACTGTAATGGACGACCTGTCCATTAGCGTCAATCTCATAGAATTTACGCGGGAACAACAACGAACGATACATACAAGAATAGAAGGTCCGATATTGGTCCAGATTACCGCCATCAACCTCAATTTTGCTCAGATACTGGTTCCAGGTCGCCTTTCCCTTCTCGACAAGCGCGTCGAAACTGTCGCTACCCAACTCCTTCAAATTGATCTCAGCCTGCTCAGGACTGATAAACGAGGAAGCCACCTTCGCATGAACGATCTCTCCCTTACGGGTAGCGAAACCGATCACGGCACCGACATGATCATTCGTCTGTTCCTTCACACCCTCGCTCAAGCTTCCGTTAGAGAAGGTTGCCTCATAAGTGAAAGGCTTATCAAACTGGATCACGAAATAGTTCTTGAAATTATCGGGCACGCCACCGCTGTTCTTCGTGGAATAACCAATGATCTTGTTCTCCTCCGGAATGACCTTGATGGAAGAACCCTTATCGAAAGCGTCGACCACGACATAAGAATGCTCATTCTCCGGGAAAGTAAAGCGGAACATCGCGGCCCGGTCGGTCGGCGTCAGCTCCGTCACGATGTCGTGCTCCGCCAAGTATACCTTATAATAATAAGCCTTCGCCACCTCTCCCTTGTGCGAGAACCAGCTGGCCCGCTTATCCTGGTCAAACTCCGGCTTACCGACGATCGGCATGATCGCGAACTGTCCATAGTCATTGATCCAAGGACTGGGTTGGTGCGTCTGCTTGAAACCACGGATCTTGTTTGCCGTATAGACATACTGCCACCCATCGCCCATCTTGCCTGTTTGTGGCGTCCAGAAATTCATACCCCAAGGCCGGGCGATAGCCGGGTAAGTGTTACCGGTCGACAGCTCGAAAGTCGACTGCGTTCCCACCAAAGGATTAACATACTCCACGGGATCGAAAGCGCCCGTGTCATCAGCCTGGGCGGGCTGTAACCACGCCATCATCGACGCGAGCGCCAATGCCAATAAATGCTGTTTTTTCATGCTTAATAATTATTAATTATTTGTGTTCTTACGAAGAAAATACAAAACATGAGCAAATCTAAGAAAAAAAAGCGTTACACACAACTTAAGTCAATTATTCTTCAAAAGTTAGCGAAACAAACAAACACGAAAGCTTAAACCTGATATTAAAACTCCAGTCCTCTCCGAACCAAACTCCAGTCCGATGCGAAAGAAACTCCAATCCGATGCGAATCGGACTGAAGTTTTCTCCCAATGAGATTACAATATATTAT
>ERZ779874.1278-NODE-1278-length-25085-cov-42.824650_pt1 | contig 25085 bp, 30 predicted proteins | sample MGYA00511031_ERZ779874 | MGnify/ENA primary metagenome ERZ779874 (study PRJEB29588, sample SAMEA2156850) | human gut metagenome | biome: human gut; feature: human-associated habitat; material: faeces | place: Denmark | collected 2008/2010 ...
ACCGATGAGTTTTATAGAGAAAAATAATGCGTGACACAGTTTATTTTACACTACCTCCGTGAACAGAAATCAAGATTGTCGGAACGAGAAAACGAGCTATCTTCTCCTATCCTATCTGACATTTATTTACTTCCTGAAGTTTACTCTCTATTCTGTGACGCTTTGGAGGAAAGGGACTGTGCTCCTAAAATTGATAGCGTATACCAACGAAAAAAGTTTTTATTTATATCTTTATTTTTGTTCGCTCCAAGTGTCTTAGCTGGGGGTCGTTTACCTAATGGAATACGTGCGGAACTATCGAAAATATTCCCAGATGTTTCTCCTTGCGTTATTTCAAACAATATATCCGATGTTGTGTTTATCTACCAGCAATATAAGGACTTCCGGCAAGATATTGACTATCTTTATGCCGAAATCGTAAAGCGATTACGAGACAAAGGGCTAATCTGATAAAAAAGCCGGAGGGTTATTCTTCCGGCTTTAATTCCCGTTCAAGTTTCTCTCTTACTGCATTGTTTATGAAAATGTTCTTATGCTTAATTTGGGATAGGCGCGACGAAACATCTTTCTCCAAATAAACTTTAATTGTTTTGTTTTTAACAGATATAGAATTTTGTATGTTCGCATTTGGGTGTAGTTTTTCTATGTAAAATCGTTCTCGTTCTAAAAGTTCTTTATATGAAACACCTTTCCCTAAGACTTCTAAAATGTTTAAGTCGTAATAATGATATTTATTAAATTCGTTCTGTAATACATCAGAATGATGATTATTATCTCTTAGGTTTTTTACATGTTGGTATAGCCTTTTCATCAAATCACATGAAGAACCTATATATTTGGCATTTCCTATCGTGATTTGATATACCACGTTATATCTATATTCCTTTTCCACATACCATTTTGGAGTTCCGTCAAAATGCGTGTGATTTATGTAATATCCTTTCATTGATAATATTCTTTACCTCGTATATTCTTGTGTTCTGGTATTCTTGTGTTTCCATCGAAATGTATCTTGCCTCCGCAATGAGGGCAAATGATAGAATTATCCAATTCATCAGCAAAAAAATCTCCTACCTTACACCCTATAACATTAGCTATTCTCTGAAGGGTATCAACAGTAGGATTCTTATTGATTGACTGAGACAGAGCTCCTTTGGTTATAGGTTTCCCGTTTACATTCTCCCATTCATTAGCTATACGCTCTATAGTATATCCACGAGCTTTTATCACTGCTTTTATATCCATATTAATATTGTTTAGTTATAACTGAATGCAAAGATATTGATTTAATTCGATTAAACAATGTAATACCTAAACATAACAACTATTTTATACAGCTTTAACTTAACTCGTGTATTGTGTTAATGTTTTGTTAAATCTAAACTTTTACTTGTCTATGTTTAGATATAACTATACCTTTGCAACGTCAACAAGAGATAATAACAATTAAAGATACACGATTATGAAGACAACAAGTAGTGATTACATCAAAGAGATTAAGGCTGAAATCAAGTCTATCAACGAAGCTATGAAGCGTGTTGAAGAAGCTGAGAAGGTGCAATACGAAGCACGAAATAGTAGAGATTACGACAAGGCACAGAATGAGGCTAAAGATGCTAACATAGACCTTATGAGTGCTGTAGAAGAAATCGTAAGGCTTGCATCAGCGATGGGGTGCGCGAGTGGGCTGTATGATATTCACAAGTATCATAGAGTTGTAGAACTTGATTTCAGAGATTCACGTAAGTAAGTTTAACCAGCAGGGCGAAAGCCCTACATAATTTACACGATTACTAACTTTATAAAGAGCACGATTATGAAGAGTTTAAACGAAGAAATTCAAGACATCAAGACTGGCAAAGGTTCTAAGACATCAAAGAAAGAAGCCCTTATAAAACTGGGGCTGCGCAAGCATGAGATTGATATCATTCTGTCTGATCTGCCTAAGCAAGTTACAGAACGATTTAAGTTCACATTTGGCGTTGAAATTGAATGCCTGGTAGCATCAAGCGTGATGCGTGAATGTGCTACGAGAAACGCAATGCCTTTTCAGTATGAGGGGTACAATCACGAAGACAACAATCACTATTACAAGTTTGTATCTGACAGTTCTATCAGAGGCGAAAATCCTATCGAATGCGTATCGCCTGTACTGACTGGTAAGGTGGGTATGAAAAGTCTTGAAAATTGCTGTAAGGCATTGAATGAGGCTAATGCGCAAGTAAACGTATCAACTGGCCTGCATGTGCATATTGGTGCGCAAAATTTGTCAGATGAAGCCTATGTGAACGTATTCAAGAACTATCAGAAGTTAGAGAAGGTGATAGATACGTTCATGGCTCGTTCAAGACGCGAGAATAACAGTCAGTGGTGCAGAAGTCTGCAAGGCAAAGACTTTTCATTTTGCACGAGCAAGAATGATGTCTATGACGTAATGAGTGGCAACAGGTATTACAAAGTAAACGCTTGTTCTTACTCACGTCACAGAACGATAGAGTTCAGACAGCACCAGGGTAGCACAGACTTCGAGAAGATTTCTAATTGGGTGAACTTCTGTGCTAAGTTGGTTGCGTGGTCTAAAAAGAATGTACTACAGGCAGAAGTCACTTCGATAGATGAGATACCTTTCTTGACAACGAAAGAAAAATCATTCTTCAAACAGCGTGCTGAAATACTTCGATAACTATGTGCTGCATCATCTATAAACCCAAGAATGTCCCGATGCCAAGCCGGGATATTCTTGGAAAAATAAAAAGGTTGAATCATAACGGTTATGGCTTTGTTTCGACAAATCATTTTCATAAGGGCTTGGATTATCGTACTTTCTTATGCCATTTATCAGAGGTGAGTGACGATGAAGATTGCATCATTCATTTCAGGCTGGCCACGCATGGCTCAATATGTAGGGCAAACTGTCACCCATTCAGCTTAGATGGTATTTATTTTGCCCACAACGGCATTTTGCCAATCTGTCCTGTTGGTGATATGACTGACAGCGAAACGGCCTTTAGAGCGAAGATTTACCCTACCATACTGAAATACGGATACGGATCTTCGCAAGCAGACTGGGCGATAAGGCAGATATGTGGCTTTTCTCGGTTTGCAATGATGTATAAGGGTGAAGTGAGATTATATGGCGATTATAGGATTTTAGACGGTATTTATTATTCTAATTTAAGATGGCTATAAAACTGAATTACAACCATAAGACAAAGCGTTTTTCTCTGTGCTACCTGACAATAGATGAAGTCAATGCGATATTGCGTTCTTTGGGTATCATTGTAGAAAAGATGGACTATGATGAAGAACTTGGGTTCTATACTGATAGAGGCGATTGTTTCGCACTGCCAACAGAAAGCTATGAGGCGGCAGAAAGATTATATAATCAATTAAGCGGTAAATGACAAACAATCCGGTGAATGTTTCACAATCCGGCCTTAGTGAAAGCGAAAGGCCGGATTTATTTCGCTATCTTTGTTTGCAGAAGTAACTTTGAAACATGGATTATCGCGGGGTAGAGCAGAGGTCAGCTCGTCACTTTGACTTGGTGAAGGTCGTGGTTTCGATTACCACCCCCGCAACAAACTTATTATAAATTACACGATTATGGAAATTTTGACACTAATCATCAAACAGAAGTATTTTGATGAAATTTTAGCTGGTACGAAAACGCAAGAGTTTCGTGAAATTCGCCCAAATACACAGAAGAAGTATTGCGAACTGGACGAAGAAGGCTACTGCAAAGAAGAAGATGGTATTTTGATACCACGCAAGTATGACGCTATCCGGTTCTACGTTGGCTACAATAAAGACCGGGCAAGTGCATTGGTAGAAGTCAAGGACGCACGCATAGAACTCTTTGAGGACGAAAATCACAACCTCATCGAGTACGAGTATAACGGTGAACCATATTTGGCAGCACAGGTCGTTTACGACTTGGGCAGAGTGATAGATAAAAATGTTTAATCTTTAATTTGAAGCTGAGTCAGAAGAAGGACTACTTATTCAAGCAGCGGTTATCGTGGTGGTCGCCAAGGTTTGACAGACCCCACTACCGGCAGATTATCGCAGGGTGGACGTTACATCACCCGGCAACAGCAGTATCGTAACATTCGTACAGGCTTAGGCTTATCGGGCGGATAACGATGACACTGCAAGAAAGGACATATAACAGCATTGACCGGATTCGTGAAAAATCGGATTCGGCTTTGCTGTTTTGTTCTTTAGGCAAGGACAGCCTTGTCTTGCTGGATATGCTCTATCCGAAATTTGAGCGTATAGTGTGCGTGTTTATGTTCTTTGTGCAACATCTTGAACACATAGACCGCTGGATTGGATGGGTGAAAGCCAGATACCCGAAGATTGAGTTTGTCGAAGTACCGCACTGGAACTTGACATACATTCTTCGCAGCGGCTTGTATTGCGTACCCAATCCAAAGGTGAAGCTGTTGAAGTTGGCGGATGTGGTCAAGGCTATGCAACTCAAATACGGCATACATTACGCATTCTTGGGAATGAAGAAAGCCGATGGCATGAACCGCCGCCTGATGCTGAAAGGATATGAAGCCAACGGGTATGAAAACAACGGTATGTGCTATCCGTTGAGCGACTGGACGCAGAAAGATGTGTTGGCATACATGAAGCAACACAATCTTCCCGAACCGGTACGGTACAGCTTGAAGGCGTCAAACGGGGTCGGATTTTCATTAGATTGCTTTTTGTGGCTAAGAGAAAACTATCCTCAAGATTTGGAAAGAATATATCAAGTATTCCCTATGAGCCGTAGGATTTTATTTGAATATGATAATAAGCAAAATAACAATGGATGAAGTTTGGAAAGATGTAGTCGGATATGAAGGTCTTTATCTTGTGTCAAATCTTGGAAGAGTAAAGAATATCAAGTATAGACACGGCAGCAAAATTGCAGGTAAAGAGGGGAAAATTGTTGTACGCGACAAAATTCTTAAACCATTTCCAACAAGAAAAGGATATATGTACATTGAGCTGAAAAAACTCAATGGAGAAGGTAAAACGTGTAAAGTGCATAGGCTTGTTATGGATGCGTTTACTGAACCTCATCCTGATATGCAGGTAAATCATATCAATGGTATAAAGTCTGATAATAGGCTTGAAAATCTTGAATGGGTTACTCAATCAGAGAATATCAGGCACGCAATTAGAACAGGTTTATATATTCCACGTAACAACGTGTGTGAACGCCCCAAAAAGGAGGTGCAGTTGTTAAAAGATGGTGTCGTTATTGGAACATATCCAAGCATAAGAGAAATGTGCCGCGTTAATAATTTGAACAACGGAAATGTTACAAGTTGTTTGAATGGGAAACGAGGTTATAAGAGTGTAAATGGATATACATTTAAGCTAACAGGAAGAATATTATAATTATAACAAACAAAACCAATAGGAGGATTGCTGAGTTAGAAGAAGGTCAAGAGCTGATATAGAAATCCAAGCAAATAGGTTGGAAAGGACGGCGAGACAACAGCTTAGAAATGGAAGCATTAATGTGGAGACGTATGTAGGCAGAAGAAACCGCATTGAGGCGGCCAGAAGCAGATATGTGGGTAATATCTTGAATGCAGGTGCTTCTCCATTTCAAAGAGTATCAAGACGGGTGTATATGGGTTTAAGCAATAGCTAACATGGAACTAAGCAAGTACATAAAGAGCGAATCGATGGAACTTAACCGCTCTGCCATTCACTTTGCCGACTATAATCCCCGTAAGTTGTCAGACGAAAGCCGGAAGATATTGAAGCGTGGAATAAAAAAGTTCGGCTTGGTGGGTGGCATCGTGGTAAACAAGCGTACAGGTTTGACCGTAGTCAGTGGGCACCAGCGTCTGTCCGTCATGGACGAGTTGCAGAAATTTCCCGATAACGACTACCGAATCCGTGTCGATGTCATAGACGTGGACGAGAAGCAGGAGAAAGAATTAAACATCCTGATGAACAACCCTAACGCGCAAGGCTCTTGGGATTACGATTTTGGCTCGCCTCGTTCCCGATATTGACTACAAGGACGCAGGTCTTACCGATGCTGACTTGAACATGATAGGCTGCGACTTTCTTTTGCAGACCGAAGAAGAAAACTCTTTGGCTGGAGCATTGGAAGAAATGATGCAGCCTGTAACCGAGCAGAAAGAAGCCGAGAAAGCAGCCCGTCAGTTGGAGCGTTCCGAAAAGGTCGCTCACATGAAGGACGTGAAGCAGCAGGTTAAGGAACAGGCACAGGAAACAGCCGCAAACATGGATGCTTACTTGATGCTGTCCTTTGACACGTGGGACGCTAAGGCTGCTTTCTGTGAGCGGTTCGGGTATGACCCTTATCAAAAGTTTATCAAAGGTGAAGTATTCGATGAACAAATAGAACGAATTGAGTAAAATGGCAATAAAATTCAAACATAAAGAAACAGGATTGTTTTTCTGTAAAGCAAAAGGTTTATCAAATAGTGAAAAGTATGGAAAATTTGGAAGCCGAGAACGATTCTTAAATAGACATCTATCAAAACGTGGACGAATTTATGAAACAGCAACAGAAAAGCAAATGGCTGAATGGATTGGTAAAGAGTATGCTAATGAGTTTGAGATTGTAAAAGTATAATTTATGGCAAGACCGAGGAAGTTCGACTACGATAGTGATGATTTCTACGATGAAATCCTTGCGCTTTCCATGCAGGGATTGACCGATGCGGAGATAGCGGATGCGCTGGACGACAAGTTCGGCGTTTCGCTCTCTCCCGAAGCCTTTTCATGTATGAAGAATGGTAACTATGACAAGTGGTCGGACGAGGAAAACGAACGCAGGTCTGCCCGATTAGTTAAAGTCTTAGCGCGCGGTCGCCGTAAAATCAACTCCATCGTGCGTGGCGCGTATCTCAAAGCTGCTTTGGGTGGTAAGAAAATCAAGAACAAGACCGTAACCACCCGGAAGCTGAAAATAGACGGAGTTTATACCGAAGACGAAGAGATACAAACCACAGAAGGTGAAACCGAACTCCCACCCAATATGCAGGCTCTCTCCACTTGGCTGTACCACCATGATGAGGAATGGCGCAAGGTTGAGAAGAAGCAAGAGGACGATGAAGATGTGTCCTCCAATGGAAGTATTGACATCGAGAAATGGATAAACGACAACACCAATGATTAAACCCCAGGCTATATACACCCCACTCTACACGGATAAGGAGAAATTCATCATACTTATCACCGGAGGACGTGGCAGCGGAAAGTCATTCAATGCTTCCGCCTTCATCGAGCGGCTGACCTTTGAGAAATCATTGGACAGGTCGTTTGCCCACACCATCCTTTACTCCCGTTACACGATGGTTTCCGCCCACATGAGTATCATCCCCGAAATGATGGAGAAGATAGATATGGACGGTACCGGGAAATACTTCCGAGCCACAAAGACGGACATCATCAACCGCCGGAGCGGTGGACGCATCATGTTCCGGGGAATTAAAACTTCTTCAGGGAATCAAACAGCAAAATTAAAGTCTATCCACGGGATTACAACTTTTGTTTGTGATGAAGCGGAGGAATGGACTAACGAGCAGGACTTTGACAAAATCATGCTCTCTATCCGTCAGAAGGGTATTCAGAACCGCATCATCATCATCATGAACCCCACGGACAGCAACCACTTCATCTATAAGAAGTACATCGAAAACACGCACAAACTGGTGGAGATTGACGGTGTCCCCGTTCAGATTTCCACGCATCCTAACGTGCTGCACATCCATACCACTTACTTCGACAACCTCGACCATCTTTCAGACGAGTTCCTGAAGGAAGTACGACAGATGAAAGAGGACAACCCGGAGAAGTACGCCCACACGGTGATAGGCCGCTGGGCAGACGTGGCGGAGGGTGCTGTGTTCAAGAAGTGGGGCATTGTGGACGAGTTTCCTCAGTGGTGCAAGAAAGTGGGTATCGGGCTGGATTTCGGTTATACACTTGACCCCACCGCTGCGGTACGATGTGGAATCATCGACAACGCCCTTTATTTGGATGAGATAGACTACCGTACAAACTTACTTTCATCGGATATTGTGAAGTCGCTCCGCCCGTGGGGATTGAACGTGTATGCCGACAGTGCAGACCCTCGGCTTATTCAGGAGATACATAACGGAGGGGTAAACATTTACGCAACAGAGAAAGGACAAGGCTCAATCTTGGCAGGAATCGACAAAATGAAGGATATGGAGGTATTTGTTACCCGGAGGTCGTACAACTTGCAACGTGAACAAAGAAATTACGTATGGGATAAAGATAAGGACGGGAATTATATCAACCAACCCGTAGATAAGGATAATCATTGCTTTACGGGTGAAACTTTCGTAGAAACTATTAATGGGAGAAAGCGGATTGATGCCATTTCTATTGGTGAGTACGTTCTTACTTCTAATGGCTATCAAAGGGTATGCAAGTTTTTTGATAATGGATGCAGAAAGATATTACATATTAGAATATTTTTTAGTAACTTTGTAGTTGAGATTAAGGCAACGCCTGAACATAAATTCAAAACTACAAATGGATGGAAACAATTAAAAGACTTGACGAAAACGGACGTACTTTATACGTGCAAATCTTTAATGGGAAAGAGTATCGTTTATACGATGGAGAAAGATATTTCTCTCGTGGAACAAAACGACTTCACAGAGAAGTGTGGAAATTCTATAATGGGGATATACCAAAAGACTATCACGTCCATCACAAAGATGAAAATACATGGAATAATGAAATCGGCAATCTTGAACTTGTCGAAGGTCATTCCCATGTCAAGATGCACACAGATGAACAAATTAAAGAAAAGGGCATTGATGATTTTAAAAAGCGTATGGACTATGCAAGGACATTTGCGAACAAGTGGCATGGAACTGATGAAGGCAAAAAATGGCATAGTGAACACGCTAAAAAGCAGCGAGAAAATATGCAGCCCGAAGTATATACGTGTCTGTGGTGTGGAAAAGAATTTCAGTCTTTCCCACTCGGAAACCACAAGTTTTGTTCAAACAAGTGTAAAACAGCATTTAGATACCATTCAGGCATTGACAACGAAACACGAAAATGCAAATGGTGTGGAAAGGAATTTGTCGCAAACAAATATAGCAGCACAGAGTTCTGTTGCAGAAGTTGTGGCGGAAAATATGCTGCAAGCATCAGAAATAAAAAAGATAGAGATAGTAAGTGAAGAAGTTGCTAACGTCTATGACTTAGAGGTAGAGAATATGCACGAGTTCTTCGCAAATGGAGTTCTCGTGCATAATTGCATAGATGCCTCACGTTACTATGTGCTTTCCGTTTTGCTGGGGCGCATTTTGAAACCAAAGGACTATTCAGGGATATTCGGACATTAAAAGGTTTGAGATATGATAGAGCTGAACAAAATATATAACGAGGATTGTTTGGAAGGCATGAAACGCATACCAGACGGGAATGTAGATTGCATAATATGTGATTTGCCTTACGGCTCAACACGGAATAAGTGGGACATTGTAATTCCATTTGAAAATCTCTGGCTTCAATACAAAAGAGTCATAAAAAGCAACGGTGCTATAATACTGTTCGCTTGTGAGCCGTTTGCTTCATATCTTCGTCTTTCAAATATCGAAATGTATAAATATGATTGGGTGTGGAACAAAAAGCATCCAACTGGTCAACTGAATGCGAAAAATCAGCCTCTTAGACAGCACGAAATGATAACTGTTTTTTATTCAAATCAATGTACATACCATCCTGTTTTACATAAAAATAGGCTAAACAGAAGTTTTATAGGCATAGTAGAGAAGTCGAAAAAAGAAAGTTGTAATTATGGGAAGCAGTATGATTATAAGTCGGATATATCTTCCGATAATATGTCTTATCCAAGAAGCATTATAGAGCAGACAACGGTAATCGGTAACTCGCATGAGAAAGTTCCACACCCTACGCAGAAGCCTGTCGCTTTAATTGAGTATTTGATAAAGACATACACAAATGAGGGCGACACGGTGCTTGACAACTGCATGGGCAGTGGCACGACTGCCATTGCCTGTATGAACACGAATAGGAATTACATCGGATTTGAGCTTGATAAATATTATTATGAATTATCAATCAAACGGATAAAGGAATATGAACCTAAATTAGCAATGTGATATGAGAACATTAGCAGAAGTTCTTGCCTTGCAAGACACAGACCAAAAGATATACTACTTGAAGAAGGCTCGCAAGACAGACCTTCCCGACGCGGTGAAGCTCTACAACGATTGGAACCCCAACCGTCACGAGATTATCACTGACGAAGAGAAATATCCCAAAATCAAAGTGACATTAAAGCCGGAGCAGAAGTACACTGACCCGACAACGGGCAAGGAACACGTGGAGCCGGAGCAGAAGAAGCTGGTAGACCCAAACCGCATCGCCCTGCCCATCGAGCAGGACATTGTGAACATTCAGACGGCTTTCACCGTAGGAACGGAGCCAGTGCTCGATTGTAAGCCCGAACAGTCGGAAGAAGGCTTGTTGTCGGCGTTGAAGCAGGTGTTCAAGAAGAACAAAATCAAATACCAAAACAAAAAGGCTGTCCGTGCATGGCTGGCCGAGCAGGAGGTAGCCGAGTATTGGTACGTAGTGAAAGATGATGGTTTCTGGGCAAAACTCAAGCGCAAGGTGGCGGAGATATTTGGCAGTTCCCGACCAGAGTACCGTTTGAAAAGCGTATTGTGGTCGCCTTTCCGGGGTGACAAGCTCTATCCGTTCTTTGATGATATGGGAAATCTCGTGGCTCTTTCACGTGAGTATAAGCGGAAGGACTTGAACGACATGGAAATAACCTGCTTTATGACCATCACGCAGGAAATGGTCTACCAGTGGGAGCTTACTAACGGCTGGCAGGAAACAGGCTCGTTCCGGCACGGTTTCAAGAAGATGCCTATAATTTACATGTATCGCCCCGAGGCCTACTGTGAGAAGATTAAGACGCTCCGCATACGACTGGAGAAACTCCTTTCCAACTATGCCGATTGCATAGATTACCATTTCTTCCCTATCCTGATGCTATTCGGAGACGTGAACCAGTTGAGCGGAGAATTGAAAAATCGTGTCGTGCAACTAACCGGTTTGAATGCTAACGCACAATACCTGACTTGGAACCAAGTGCCTGAAACAGTAAAATTTGAAGTAGAAACCTTGCTTTCTCAGATATACGGTTTGACTAATACGCCGCGCATTTCCTTCGACAGTCTGAAGGGAACGGGAAACGCTGTGTCCGGTGTTGCTTTTGATTATGTATTCATGTCCACCCACCTCAACGTGGAGAACCTGAACGAAACGGTCGGCGAGTTCATGCAACGACGTGTGAATTTCCTTGTCTCCGCACTTGGGACAATCAACACTTCGCTCGAAGCCGCCTCCGAAACCATTGATGTTGATGTACAGATGCAACCTTACCGACTGGAGAACATTGCCGACAAGATAGACACAGCCATCAAGGCTAAGAATGGTGAGATATGGTCGCAAGAACACGCCATTACCTTCGTTGGCAATGTGGACAACGTGCTGGATGAGGTCGAGCAGATAAAGGAAGAACAAGCCGAAAAGCAGCAAAATGAAATCTCCAAGCAGGAACAACTATCAAAGTTCAACAGTAGGGATGTGAACCAGTAGTCTCCTATGGTATATTCATACAAGGTAGCGATATTCTTTCGGGTATCGCTGTTCTGTTTTATAAAATTTTATCGCCGTACAAATTCTATAATTCAAAATTATTTGTTATTTTTGCATTCAAATAAAAGAGTTATGAGAATTGTATCACACAAGCGGCTGAAAGAGTTCTACGAAACGAAGGGGCGCGAGGATTCGCGGGTAGCTCTCGAACGCTGGTACGATGTGGCGGAAAAGGCAGAGTGGAAAAATCTGTCGGACATAAAGGTCGATTTCCCTGCCACCGACTATGTGGGCAACCAACATTACGTGTTCAATATACGGGGCAACAACTATCGCCTTATTGTTGTCGTGAAATTCACGATAGGATATATTTTCATCCGGAAAGTGTGCACACATGAAGAATATGATAAACTGGATTGTTCAACCATTTAAATTGTTGACATTATGAGCAAGATTACAAAAGAACAATATGAGTTCGCACAGTCAAGGATAGAGGAGCTTCTTCCGTTGGTGGATGACAACACTCCGGCCAATGACAAGAATGCCGTGGAACTGACCATGATGTCGGACATAGTGATAGCGTATGAAAAGGAGCATTTCCCCATTGAAAAGCCTACAGTTGCAGAACTGATAGAACTTTCCCTCGAAGAAAAGGGTATGACTCAAAAACAACTGGCCAGCGAGATAGGTGTAAGCCCATCCCGTGTGAACGATTATATTGCCGGGCGTTCCGAACCCACATTAAAGATTGCACGAATGCTTTGTCGCATATTGAATATACGGCCAGCAGCCATGCTTGGACTCTGATTCATACTAAAAAGACTTTTTCGAGCGCGATTCCACTTGGTTTCGCGCTTTCTTTTTGCCTTAAATCCACTAAAAACAAACATTCTCCTAATTGTTTCGTATCGCATCTTCTAAAATTTCACCTCACATATACATATCCGTAACTTTACCGTATAAATTTATCAATCAAGAACATACGGTATGACAATCTTTGAACAAATTTTGGCAGGACTACAAACGAAGTTTCCGGGTGTGGACACTGCTACCTTAACCCGTATCGCCACGAAGAAGGCGGAAGGCGTGACGGACGAAACGAAAGTGAACTCCATCGTGGAGGGCATCAGTTTTTCGGACGTGTTGAACAACTACGGCGATTTCCGTGCAGGACAGGCGCAAGTATCGGCAGTGACCAACTACGAGAAGAAGCATGGACTGAAGGACGGAAAGCCAATCGAGAACCCGAAACCCGAACCACCGAAGCCAGAGCCGAAGCCGGACGAAAAGCCGGACATCGCCAAGCTGATAGCCGACGGTATCGCCGCAGGCATCAAGCCTTTCTCCGACAAGCTGGCGGCTTTTGAAGCCAAAGAGGCACAGGCACAGCGCATGGCGCAAATCTCATCGGTGGCCAAGAAGTACGGTATTCCCGATTTCATGCTGAAAGACCGCACAATCCCCGAAAACACGGACTTGGATACCTATATGAAGGACGTGAAGCAGGAAATGACCAATGCGGGATTCCAGTTCAACAAAGCTCCGGAGACTGCCGAGCAGAAACTGGAGAAAGAGACAAGTGAGTTCGCAAAGATGATTGAGAACGACACGAAACAGATTGTAGAACAACAAAACAAGTAAAAATCATGGCAGCAGGATTTACTTACAACCTTACTCCCGAAGAGGTCAAGGAGGAACGCTATGATGTCGAGACCGGACGCCCCAGACGTGGCCCGTACAAGCTCGACACGGCAAACCTTCCCGTCGGTGAGTATTTGCCTTCATTCACGCCCATTGCGGCTGACTTGAAGAAGAAAACAGCGCAAGTAGCTATCCGTGTAGAAGTGGCTGAAAAATTCACGACCGGAAGTAACACAACGCTTAAAATCAAGAAAAAATCGTTCGCTTATGCAGGAATGCACTTGGGTAACGGTTCTAACGGGGCGACAGTCAATTCCATTGATAAGTCTGACCCTAATTATGATACGCTCACTCTTGCAGCAGACTTTGGTACGACATTGGAAGTTGGAACAGTTCTTTTTGAGGCGACCGCAGCTACCGGCAAGACTCCTAAAGTAACTGCCAACTCCGCACTTTACGAACGTGCGAAGATTGAAAACGGCATTGTGCTGGTAGCTCTTCTGATGAGAGCCTTTGAGATTGAACCGGCTAAATTGGCCATTCCCTTCCATGCGAAGGACAAGGCCAACATGCCTTATTTCCAATTTAACGAATAAGGAGGACACGAATTATGATGCTAACCATTCATACACTTTTCAATGACCCGAACATCGTGAACGCGGTCATTCAGCGCGTCCTTCAGACCCGTAAGGATGCTATCTATTGGCAGCAGTATCTCGACTTCCGCCGTACAACAACCCGTGTATTCAAGGACTACATCGGCACGGTAACAGGCGTGATGGCCGGTTCCATCAACTCACGCTATGGCGCCAAGCCTATCCGTGAACGTAGGGAAATCGGTTCGGGGTATGGTGAAATCGCCTACTTGGGCGACCGCTACCAAATCTCCATTGACCGCCTGAGCGACTTGCAGGACTTGGTTGACAAGTACAACGCAGCAAAGACAGCCGACCAGGTGCAGGCCATGCGTGACATCGTGGACTTCATCTACGACGATTACCGGCAGGTACTCCTTGCCGCCCACAAGCGCATGGACATTGTGGTAGGCTCGTTGCTGATGACCGGAAAAGCCACGGTGAAGAACAAGGACGACAATGCCGCCGGAGTGGACTTGCTGAATATCGAACTCCCGTTCAAGGTCATCACTCCGACTTCTGGTGACAAGACGAACTTCATCACCTACCTGCAACAGCAAATCAATGCGCTGGCTCCGGACTACGGCGTGTTCCCGAAGATGATTATGTCCCGTGGCACATTCATTAAGAACATCATCGGCTCGTCAGAGTTCGGCGACAAGTTCAAGATGCAGCTTTCCGGCAATGAGATGTACCTCTCCACCGGATTGATTACATCGCAGCTTGCATCGCAGGTGTTCACCGGCATCGGGCTTCCGGCGATTGAAATCAAGGAGGACTACGTGAAAGACCAGACGGGAAAGAACGTGCAAATCTACGCCGACAACCACATCACCCTTTTGCCGCAGGACAAAATCGGCTATATGCGCTTCCATACGCCGTATGAGGCTACCGACCCGACACCTGGACGGAACTATACGCAGGCGGACGGCGACATGCTGATTTGCGGCTACAAGGACGACAACGGACGCTATCTGGAGTACACCGCCGAGTGGATTCCGCAGATAACGAACCCGAACCTGATTGTGAACTTCGACCTTTCGACGATGAACGCATGACGGTAGCGGACTACATAAAGGGCAAGTTTCAGACCTTCGGCATCACAGTGTCGGAAGCTGACCTCTTGGAAATGTCCTTGTCATCGGGGATTAACGGGGAAGATGAACTGACGGGTGAGAATATCGGCCTCGTGTCGGTAGCTATGGTTGGTTTCATTCCTTCCTTGTTGCTTCGTGCCACTTCCAAATCCGTTTCCGAGAACGGCCATTCCAAATCCCAGTCTTGGGATATTTCGGGCATAAAGGAATATTATGCTTTCTTGTGCAAGAAATATGGATTGGACGATGAACTGAACACAGACAAACCTAAAGTGAGATTCTTATAATGCTGGACGAAGCACCCCACATATTACAAGTAAGGACGGTTATTCTACCGGAGAATGACGAGTACGGGCGACCGATACCCGGTACGGGTGGCGAATCGTGGGACGAACTTACGGAATGCTTTTGCCATGACAACTCCCAAATGCAGGAGGTGTCAGTAAACGGCAAACTGTGGGTTTATTCCTATCATGTGGTATATGAGGGCAAGAAGCTGGCATTGGACACGATGGTCAAGTGTTTGGATAAGGAAACGCAGGAAATGATTGGCGAGGGCAAGGTAATCAAGAATGCCGAGTGTTATTCGGAGGAGCTGAAAGGACGTTGCGATATATGGCTGGAGTAGATTTTGACTTTTCGGACGTGGATAGCTTCTTTGAGCAGGGCGAAAGCGAAGTCAAGGAAGTTGAGGAAAAAGTCGGCAAAGAGGCTGTCGAGTATGCCGTGCAGCATGGCAGTTATCAAAACCGCACTGGGACACTCCGAAAATCAAACAAATACTCTGTATCAGACGAAGGTTTGGAACTGAAGAATGACGCTAAAAGCCCGAAGGGTTATAACTATGCCTCGAATGTGGAAAGCAAGGGTTATGAAGTATTAAGTGGCGCAGCCCTGTTTGCTGAGAAACGATTGAAGGAGGAAATCAAATGAAGTATAGAAAGAAACCAATAGTAATTGAAGCTATTCAGCTTAAAGTAGATAACTTCGATGAAGTATGTGAATTTATGGGTGAAACTCCCGCACTGGAGCATAATCCGGATTTCGGGATAGATGAGCATGGTAACACCAACGAGCCTTATCTGGGTGTGTACATTGAGACTCTTGAGGGTAAGATGCTTGCAAGTTATGGCGATTACATTATTAAAGGCGTAAACGGCGAGTTCTATCCTTGTAAGCCAGACATTTTCGAGAAAACATACGATAAATCTGATGATTTATCATACGCAATGGATTTCGGTGACGCCATTGAAGTTTTAAAGCAAGGAGGTGCAATCCGAAGAAAAGGTTGGAATGGTAAAGGACTATTCGTTATAAAGCAAGTGCAGTCTCATATTGAGAGCGAAATTATTCCGAAGATGCAGTCGCTTCCGCAGTCAGCCAAAGACCTTATCCTGAAAGGAAAAGGCTTCATTGACTACACAAGCCAGTGTCTTATCTACAATGAGAATACTGGACGTGCTGATTCATGGGTTCCGTCCATTAGTGATGTATTTGCAGAAGATTGGGAGATTGTACAATGATAGTAACCACCGACATAGCAAACATCCTCTACAAAGATTGCGAGGCTTTCGGCATGGAGGTTTACCAATCGGGCAATATCCCCGACGAGAATAAGAAACTATCCTCTGAAAGGGTAATCATCATTGCCAAGTCACAATCACCCGAAGCCATTTGGAAGAAGGGATTTGTGGAAGTAAACCTCTGTGTGCCTGACATGGACGGAATGGCAAACCTTATCCGTTTGCAGGAACTTGAAAGGAAAGCGCAGGGAGTCTTGGATGATATAGTCGGAGAGTTTGACGGGTCAAGTTACTATTATTCGATTGACCAAATCGGAACGGAAGCGGACACAGCTTTGAAGTGTCACTATGTGAATGTAAGATTATTGTTTCAAGTATTAAATGTAAAATGATATGGCACTGAAACCTTTCATTGGAATTAAGAAGATATGGTACGGCGACGTTTTCTCTGCCGCTGTGACCGCATCCACGCTGAAAACGTGGCTATCGAGTGCTACTGAAGTAGGGAACTCCCATCAAGACACATGGGGCTATACGGAAGATGACCCCACCTATACAGACTACATCAACGAGTTGACAGGTGGTATCTATTACCGTGACGTAACTGCCAAGGGAGCAAAAACAATCACTTTCACAATGGGTGAATATGAGTTGGAAGACTTGGTTGCCCTGCGTGGAGGTGCTAAGGTTGGAACGGACGAAGGTTGGTCGGCGGCTTCCGAGCCAAACATTGTAAACAAGGGCCTCGTCGGGCAGACCAAGACCGGAAACTACATTGTGTTCTCCAACGCCGCCATCATCGGTAAGGGCGACCAGCAGGAGAAGAATATCGGCTTAGGAGTTACCGCAGTAGCTATGGACAACCCGAACTCCGGCGTGGCTTCCGACTACCTGTTTGATGGAGCAAAAGTGGATTCAGCAGGAGGATGATTGAACAAAGTTAGATTGTTTTCAGGACGGCGGTGGGTGGATTGCTCACCGCCTTTTTGGTTTAGGATATGGAACAGAACGCAGCAAAAATAGTGAGCAGTGCCATTCTTGGCATGGATTTCAAGGTGGTAATTGTGAATGGTAAATCGTACATAGTTACACCTCCTACAATCAAGAAGATAGCTGGAGCGGCTTATTGGCTGTCAGACGTGAAAGATGGAAAGAACATAAAGGAACTGCTTGCCTCCATCAACAATGTAGAACCATTGGCGCACGCCCTTTCATGGTTTATTCAAGGTAATGACAGTCTGTTTGAAGAGTTGTCAAACGGGACGCTGGACGAAGTTATAGACGGTCTTGAATCAGCTTACTCCTTACTGTCCACTAAAAATTTTTTGAAGCTGTCAGTTTTAGCGAAGAACGTAGCAAGCCTGACAGCAAGGCAACGACAATAGGCAATGATTGCTTGTTGGGACAGATTGCGTCGTTCATGGACAACCTTCACTTGACCTACACGGAAGTAGTGGAGGTAATTCCATATCGCAATTTGGTAATCATGCAGAAAGACAAATTACGCGTTGCTTACGGTGATGTAATGCGGGAGGTTACGGATGCAGAGTTTTTCAAGAACAGAAAATTTGACGAATAAGTAAAATATGGCAACACTATATTTCAAGGTATCGAGTGACTGGGAACAAGTTGTAAAACTCCGCCAAGAGTGCGAGAAGTTGGAAGCCCAACTGAAGAAGATGGACTCAAGGAGTGCTCCAGCGGCTACAAAAACGCTTGAAACGCAACTTGCGTCTACAAAACAACAGATGATGGGGCTGGTAACCGAAGCAGCCAAGGCCGGTGCTGAGATTGAGAATGATTTCAAGAAGAAAATCTACGATGCTTCCCAGACGGTAAACGGACTTTCTGAAAAGATTATTGCCCAACGAGCTGTCATCAAGGATATAGAGTTTGATGTGAAACGTCTTGGGGACGCTTATCGCACGGCTTTGAAGAATAATCCTATAGGAGCATCCGGCAAGCTGGCAGAATACAACGCTGCCCGCAAGGCACTCGATGAAGAGAAAGCGGCATTGTTTGGATTAACGCAGCAACAAGCTGAAGCTCGGCTTTCGGTGAAAAAACTCAGGGATGAGTATTCTCTCTATAAGAAAGAGGCAGGCGATACGGTAGAAATCAACAACGGGCTTTCTCTGTCGTGGGGAAAGATGCTTGGTGTAATCGGAGGAGCTACTGCATTGAAATCATTGGCTTCACAGATTGTCCGTGTCCGTGGTGAGTTCCAGTCTATGCAGACGGCTATTGAGACGATGGTTGGAAAGGATGTAGCTTCTGGTCTGATGGCTCAACTGAAAGAAATGGCAAAGATCTCTCCGCTAACCCTTACAGACATGGTGAACGCCGAAAAGATGATGCTTGGTTTCAATATCCAAGCGGAAGATACGGTGCGATACCTTCAGGCATTGAGCGACATATCTATGGGGGACAGCGTTAAATTCAAATCACTTACTTTGGCTTTCTCGCAAATGTCCGCCGCAGGAAAACTCATGGGACAGGATTTGAACCAAATGATTAATGCCGGATTCAACCCGTTGCAAATCATCTCCGAAAAGACTGGAAAATCCATTGCTACACTTAAAGATGAAATGTCGAAAGGAACGGTTTCCGCAGAAATGGTACAACAGGCATTCATCGACGCCACCAGCGCAGGCGGCAAGTTCTACCAGATGTCCGAGAATGCTTCCAAGACCATCAACGGGCAACTATCCATGATGCAGGATGCCTTAGATGCCGCGTTCAACGAAATGGGGCAGGCTTCCGAGGGAGTTATCATGGATGGAATACAACTTACCACCTCATTGATTCAGAATTATGAAACAGTCGGCAAGGTATTGGTAGGACTTGTGGCAACTTATGGAACATACCGCACCGCCGTTATGTTGGCTACCGTTGCAACAAGCAAGCATACCATAGCAGAAGTAGCTTTGACCAATGCGAGGGTTATTGCCCGGAAGGCACAATTATTGCTTAACGCCGCTATGCTGACCAATCCGTATGTGGCGGTAGCTACAGTAGTGACAGCTTTGGCGACCTCTATATGGGTCCTTTCTACCCGGACTTCGGAAGCGGAAAAGGCAACAGAGCGTTTCAACGCCATCATGGACGAGCACAACAAGAAGGAGGAAGAACACAAACAAGCTGTAGATGCCTTAATTTCTACCATCCAAGACCAAAACAAGGCCGAAGGCGAACGGTTGGCCGCTTTTGAGAAGCTAAAGGCTGAATACCCGACTATTTTCCAGAACTACACGACTGAAACGGAATTTTTAAAGGAGATTGTTAAGTATAAGAGGTTGATTGCGGAAGAAGATGCACGCCGTTCCACTTCTTCCTTGGAAGAACAGTTGAGAATTGAACAAAACCGCCTGAATCATTATCGGCAAGTACGTGCCAGCGGTACATCTACATCTTTGGTTGATATGGATGGAAACGGTTGGGCGAGCGACAACGTGGAGGATGCTATCAAAGCGCAAACACAAATAGTAAACAGTCTAAAGGCTCAGATTTCCACTCCTCTCGTTAACTCTTATCTTGAAAGCATCAAGACACTAAAAGATGAAGACATCAAGTCTGTATTGGATGAGATAACCTTATCCATGAAAGCTCTTGGCGATTCCGGTAAGGATGCCATTGCCATTGTCGCATCCCTTGGTGGTGAGTTCTCCAAGGAGCAGTTGGGCATGATTAAATCAGCCCTCGAAACTGAACAGAAGTCCCGAAGCGAGCGAACCTCTTACGCCGAAGATTACGAGCAAGCCCGTAAGGATTGGGAGGAGGCAAAGAAGGAGTTGCAGAAAATCGAATCTGACAAAGATAAGTTTACAAGCAAGCAATATGAGGATGCTAAGAAACGTGTAGAAACTACTGAGAAAGCATATAAAAACCTTGGTGGAGATGTAAAGGGAAAAACTGTAAAATATGAGAACTCAATACTTACTCAACAATCACGCATCTCCGAATTAGAAGAAAAGCAAGCCCAAGAACGCATCCGCCAGCAAATAGACCTTGAAAATCAAGTGGAGCAGGCTGAAATTGATGCGTTACAAGATAGTGCAGAAAAAACTGAAAGACAACGTAAACTTAACAACAAGAAAGAACTGCAAGCCATCGAGCAGCAGAAAAAGGATTATATTCAAAGCGTTATTCAGGCACAGAAGGAGATATTTGATGCGCAGGAAGAACTTAAGGCAAAGCAAAATCCAAGCTACAAGAAAAAATCCTTTGATTCATCTTCCATCTCTGTTGATACATCTGTGTTTGATGCTATATATGATTTTACACGGGAAAGACAGATAAATGACCAAATCCGCGAACAGGAAAGGGCATGGAACGAATATCTCATTCGATACGGCACATACCAACAGAAGCGAAAGGCTATCATCGAGAAGTACGACAAGGAGATTGCCGAATCGAAAACGGCCGGAGATATGGCCATCAAAACGGAAGAAAAGAAAGCCGCCTTGGAACAACTTGATGAGCAATATGGAAAGTCTACCCGTGCAATGGCCGACCTTTTCGAGGATGCCAGCGAGAAGTCCGTGTCTTCTATACAACGTATTATCGACAAATACGAGTTATTGGTCAAGTATCTGTCAGGCACGAAGCAGAGCGACAATACAGCCGTGACTTCCGATGAACTGAAGGATGCCGGCTTCACAGACCATGACATCGAAAAGATAGAGAAGGGCGAAATCAGTATCAAGGGTTTGACCGATGCACTGAAGGGACTGAAAGAGGAACTGAAAGGCAAGTCTCCTTGGCAGTCTTTCATTTCCGACATGCAGAAGGGTATTGACAAACTGAAAGCAGCAGATAAAGACACGCAGAAGATAGGAGAAGGTGTCACAATCATCGGGGATGCTGTAACAAATTTTGCTCCAGCACTTGGCGAGTTCGGAAATGGCATTGCTTCAATTTTCGGTGTTGAGGATTCCAATATAACAGAAATAACGAACGCTATTAGTGGACTGGGACAGACAGCATCTGGGCTCGGTCAAATCATGTCTGGCGATGTTGCGGGAGGAATAATGAGCATGGCAGGCGGTGCCGCGAAAGCCGTTGACGCAATAGGCAAGCTGTTCGGTCCGGACGGTACGGCATACTATGAAAAGGTAAGGGGACAGCTTGAAGCCATAAACAGTACATACCAGAAGATTATAGACAATTCGAAGGAGCTGGTGCAGTTCGGGGGAGGATTCGCCAGCATCGACGCGGCTTCACTCGCCCTTGACAACTACTACAAGAAAGTGCGGAACCTACAGCGAATCGCCGAGGCCTCGACAAGGTACGGGGCTGACTGGAACTCACACTCGGCCGGTTGGCACTCGAACAAGAATGTCGGCGCGGAAAACTTTGCGGCAATGGGCAAAATCGTAGACAAGACGATAGACGACATTGTAGACCTAACAAGCCTTACCGGTGACGAGCTTTACCTTATCATGACACAGATGCCTGAAGCATGGTCACAGATAGACGAGCACATCCGTACTGCCTTGGAGGACATTATCGAATGCAGGGATGAATCGGATGGACTCAAGGATGCGCTCAGCGAGGCCGTCACAGGAATATCGTTTGACAGTTTTTACAACGGGTTCATAGAGAACCTGTCCGATATGGAAATGTCGGCGGAAGATTTTGCGGACAATTTTGAGGAATACCTACGCAAGTCCATATTGGCGTCCGTCATATCAAACCAATATAAAGGACAGATAGAAAAACTGTACAAAGATTGGGAAAAAGCAGGAAAAGACCAGGTTTTCACGGAAGATGAAGTAAACGCGCTCAGACAAAGCCAGCAAGACCTGGTAAACCAACTCATCGAAGAACGGGAAAACCTCAAAAAGACATTCGGTTGGGATACAGAAGCACAGGAGCAGCAGTCCGCATCTTCCGGAGGATTCGAGACCATGACGCATGACCAGGCTTCGGAAGTGAGCGGAAGATTCACGGCTGTGGCCGAATCAAACATGCGCATAGAGCAGGCAACGGACCAACAGACACTTGCCATAACACAACTTTCCGGTTCCATATCCGTACTGACCTCACAGATATACGGTTCACATAATATAGCCGAAGATACAAGAAACATACTGGCTCAGTCATATCTGGAACTGCAACAGATAAACGAAAATACAGGGAACTCTGCAAAATACCTGAAGGACATAAAGGCCGACATTGCCATCGTAAAACAAAATACATCAAGAATATGACAGGAGAACTATACATAAACGAAAAGGACGCATGGACCACGTGGGGCGTGAACATAGGTGAAGGATTCCTTGACACGATAGACGCCCCGCTTCCGATGAAGGAATACATTGAGGATGAAAGCAGGCTGGAGGACGGCATACGCATTGACACAAGCAACCCGAAGGTGGATTCAAGGGAGATAACACTGGGGTTCACCATTATGGGAAACTCGGAAACAGACTACCGGAGCAAGAAGTCGGCGTTCCAGTCTGAATTGCAGAAAGGGATGTTCACCATAAGGGTTCCGGCACTCGGCACACAGAAGTACAAAATGGTCTATACCGGCAAGAGCATTTCATACGGGCTTAGCAAAAGCCGTGACCTCGGTCACTTCACGATGAAATGCACCGAGCCGAACCCGGCAGACAGGGAATAACGAACAATCCCTTCATTGTTTCGTATCAGAATGGAAGATTCTCGTATTCTAAGAACTGTTTGGCGAACTTTGGGGAAGATTTTTCACTAAATCCCGTTGGTGAAAATATAGGATATGGAATCTCCCCTACCCTATGACGCTTATAGGTAATTTTGAAGCATGGCAACACAGACAAAAATAGACATCAGGTCAGCATCAGGCGAAACGCTCCTACAAACCGCTATAAACGAAGGAGCGAAAGGTTATTATTCCCTGATGCAGCACGACTACATCGTGCTTCCGTTCAAGCTGCGCACGCCTATTGACTTCAAAATCGGCTCGTATGTGGACTTGCGTGGCGTGTTCGATGACGCTTTGGGAGGAAAGCTGGCTAAGATGTACTATGTGACCGAGAACCAGAACCCGACATACAACACGTCCACGAGCGCATACGAATACCAGCTAAGACTTAACGCATACTATTGGCTGTGGAACAATTTCATATTCAAGTACACGCCTGAGAATACAGCAGGAGAAGCGAGCTGGTCGCTCACCGCGCCGCTTGACGTGCAGTTGGGAGTATTCCTGCGCAACCTTTCCGAACTTGGATTTACATACAACGGAGTTCCTTACGAATACAGCATAGACCCGACAGTCGGGAACAAGGCGGTGGCGATGACGTATGACAACATGCATCTGCTGGACGCATTGTTCTCGATGGGTGGCGAAAACGCATGGGATTGTGACGTGTGGGTGACCGAGAACGTGATTCACTTCGGGCGTTGTGAGCACGGTGATGCGGTCAAGATTGAAACCGGTGTGGAGGCATCGGACATGACACGGAACGAGAGCAAGGGCACGTTCGCCACCCGTATCTATGCGTTCGGCTCCGACCGCAACATACCGGAGAATTACCGTCCGAACACGAACGAAGACCTTACCGTAAACGGAATCGTGCAGAAACGGCTGATGATGCCGGAGGACACCCCGTACATAGATGCTTATCCGGATATGCATCCCTTTGAAGTGGTCGAAGCCATCGTTGTCTTCGATGAAGTCTATCCTAAGCGTATAGGCACGCTTTCGGACGTCCAGCCTGTGGACAGGGCGATTGAAGGAGAAGGCGGAGAACAGACCGGAACATTCAAGGCTTACCAGTACAAGGACACGGGGCTGACGTTCGATAAGAAATACATACTTGAAGGCAAGGAGCTTCGCATCGTGTTCCAGTCGGGCAAGCTTAACGGGCTGGACTTCGGAGTGACGTTCAACCCCAACGGCTCCAATCCCGCCGAACAGCTTTGGGAGATTGTCGCCAACGAGGACTACGGCAGAAGGCTTCCCGATGAGGTGATGAAGCCGGAGGACGGAGACAAGTATATCCTATACGGATTCGACATCAAGATGGTGTCAGACCTGTATATCCCTGAAGCGCAACAGGAACTGAAAGAGCGCGCACAGGAGTACGTTGACAAGACCAAGGTGGATGACGGCACATACACCGTCACTCTGCGATGGAGCTGGGTGAAGGAGGACATGATACGCCGCACATTTGACGTAGGCCAGAAGATAAACCTTGTCAATCCCGGCTTCTTCGGGGAAGAAGGCCGCATATCACGTGTGATAGGCTGGGAAATGTGCCTTGACATTCCTTATGACAATCCGGTATACACCATTGGCGAGAGTGCGCAATACTCGCGCCTGAACGAGATTGAGGACAAGGTGGACTCGATTGTATACAACGGACAGACCTATCAAGGCACGGGAGGCGGAGGGTCAGGCGTGTATGTAATCAAGACCAACGATTCAACTCCGGCGTCTGACAGCAACGTGTTTTCGGCGTTAAGGTCGTTGTCCACCTTCCTCCGCAAGGACAAGGAGGACAGCACGCAGTACCTGCTCCGCCTGCTGGGCG
>ERZ779874.1283-NODE-1283-length-25052-cov-35.046526_pt1 | contig 25052 bp, 18 predicted proteins | sample MGYA00511031_ERZ779874 | MGnify/ENA primary metagenome ERZ779874 (study PRJEB29588, sample SAMEA2156850) | human gut metagenome | biome: human gut; feature: human-associated habitat; material: faeces | place: Denmark | collected 2008/2010 ...
ATTTCATCTCGCAAGACTTGCGCGAATGCATCTTTCATCTGAGTGATATTGTAGGTGATGTAACGACAGATGAAGTGCTTGGCTCTATTTTTGAGCACTTTTGCATCGGTAAGTAGGATATTGTAATCAACTGCAACGAATTAGAACCAACTATAATGAAGTCGCTGATTTTCAGCGGCTTTTTTATTTTCCAAAAATCCAGCTATAAACAGTTGGATACTGTTGTTCACCATATTTTTCTACCGTATTTCTACCGCGGAACAATTAAGGGCTTTTGCCCGATGTCACACTGACGCATTTGTTGACGTGTATTGACAATGGTTTACGTGAGTAGACAAAAAGGGAAATTATCCGAGCTGTAAAAAGCTCATGTTTCACTAAAATATGGAGAATAACAAAAATGGAAGTAAAAAGAATCTGCCAGTGGTGCGGCAAGCCTTTCATGGCAAAAAAGACCACTACTAATTATTGTAGTCCGCAATGTTCCAAAAGAGGTTACAAACACCGCATGAAGGAACGTAGAATGGAAATGCGCGAATTTCAGGAAATGCTGGAGGTAAAGAACAAACTGGAGAGCCAGGAATACTTTACCTTTTCTCAAGCAGCCAGACTAATGGGAGTTTCTCGCCAGTATGTCTATAAACTGGTAAAGGAGGACAAACTTCGTGCATCAAGGCTGAGTTCAAGAATGTCGCTCATCAGAAGAACCGACATCGAACTTATGCTGAAAACAAAACCTTATGAAGTTCTCAGACCAAAAGATGAATTTGACGTTACCGAGTATTATACCGCTGAACAGATTGCGGAAAAGTACAAAGTCAACGCCAAATGGGTGTGGACCTATACCCGACAAAATAATGTTCCCAAAGTCAGAATCCGCCAGTTCAATTATTACAGTAAAAAACACATAGATGCGGCATTTGCCAAATATAAGACGGATGACGCCTTGACCGAATGGTACACTCCGGAAGAAATCGAAAAAAACTATGGGATGACACGTGTAGCCATCCGTTCACATGTTTACCGCAACAACATCCCTTCAAAGAAAGAGCACGGCCAGATATTCTACTCAAAACTTCACTTCGATCTGTCCAAGAAGACAACCGAAGATGATTCTTCAGAATACTATACCGTGCAGGAAGCCATGAAGAAGTATAGTCTCACACGGGATTCTGTTTACGGCATTCTGCAATTCCACGAAATAAAACGGGAGAAGAAAGGGCGTTTTGTGAGATTCCTGAAAGTGGAATTTGACCACATTATGGGCGCCAGATAATGAATCTGTACAGACATATATACAGACTGGAAAATGATTTTATGCTGAATGCGGTCTGCATAAAGTCATTGTGCATCTTCACCGCAAAATTTAAGTCAACTAATAACATTTGTAACTATGTCAGAATGTAAAACTGTAACTTTGAGAACCCGCCCGTTAAAAAATGGTATGCTTTCCTTCTATCTGGACTATTATCCGGGCTACCGTGACCAGGAAACGATGAAGACTATCCGTCACGAAGGTTTGAACATTTATATCTATGCAAATCCGAAGAACCAGCGGGAACGTGACTTCAATGCAACCATGTCAGAGAAAGCAGAAGCCATCCGATGCCGGCGCTTTGAAGCTATCGTAAACGAACGATATGATTTCTTCGACAAGAGAAAATATAAGGCAGACTTTCTGGAATACTACCGTAAGCAACTTCCCAAGCACGACCAGAAATGGGAATTCGTTTATCAGCACTTCTATAACTTCGTACATGGCAAATGTACTTTCGAAGAAATTGATGTGGAGCTGTGCAACAAGTTTCGTGAATATCTGCTCAATGCCAGACAGCTAAAACGGGATGGATATATTATACGAAACTCTGCGTCCGGCTACTGGTCCACATTCAGAGGATTCCTGAAAATTCTCTATCGCAATCGGCTGATCAAGGCAAACATAAATGATTTCCTGGAAAAGATTGAACCGGAAGATGTGGTAAAGGACTATTTGAGTGTAGAGGAATTGTACTGTCTGGCCGAAACACCATGCAAGATACCAGTTCTAAAAACCGCTTCCCTCTTTTCGTGCCTGACTAGTTTGAGACTCAGTGACATACTTACTCTCTGCTGGGAGGAAATCGTTGATTTTGCAGCAGGAGGAAAATGTGTACACACCATCACACAGAAAACAAAGACGGAAGACATCATCCCCATTAGTGATGAAGCCCTGAAGCTGATAGAATACTCACCTGAGAAGAAGGGTTTGGTATTCAAAGGTTTGAAAAGGTGCTGGACCCAAGTTCCCATGAAGGAATGGATTCGTTCTGCCGGAATCACAAAGAATATAACATTCCATTCGTATCGTAGAACATTCGCAACCCTGCAAGGAGCTGCAGGGACCGACATCCGTACCATACAAAGTATGATGGCTCACAAGAGCATAACCACGACCCAAAGATACATGAAAGTAGTGGACAGCAACAAGCGTGAAGCGAGCAACAAGATTACCCTAAAAAGGAAAGGATAGCAGTCTGTATTCTAAATAAATAATAGGCCTAAAGTATGATTATAGTATGATTTAGAGTATGATTTTCGTACTTTAGGCTTATTTTTCTTAAAATCTCAACGATTATCTGTCACTAATTACAACTATTTGGAAATAGAAAATATATTTGCCATAAAAACTAATACATATAATTACGGAACATGACAAACAATATTAAATTATCGGCACGAAAGACAAGTTTCATACTTGCAGTAAGTTGTATCCTTTTTTCAGTAATTGCAACATATCTGTACATTAATCACCAGATAGATCTGACCAGATATACAACACCTATAATATTAGGAACTGTTGTAATAATCATAACGTGCGGAGGATTACAACGTGTATTCTATATATTCCTTACGGATGAATGTCCGCAGATCTTTTCTGATAATCAAAGAAATTCTATACCTGACAAAGTTATTCCCAAACCAGATATGATAATTGAAGAATGCAGTGAACCAACTGTAGAAGTTTCAGATATAGAAATGATTGAAGTTAGCAATGCAACAGAAGTTATTTCAATGATTGAGTTACCGGAAAAGACAAAGAATACTGATACGACAGAAAATAAAGCTGTCAGCTCTGAAATCGTTACATCCATTACAATATCAGAGCAGCATGATGATTCGAAAGAAATCAAAGTTTTGGAGCAACAACCTACCTCAGAAGTTAAACCCGAAGCTTTTTCATATCTCCAGGGATTCGAAAGCCGTATGGAAGAAATTCAGAAGGAAGAATTAGAGAGAAAAATAATGATTATAAATGCTATTCATGAATATACCACCTATTCTACTGCAAAATTTCTTACCAAAGAGAATCTGCTTATACTACATGAAAACATAGACCATTTGGCAAGTGGGCAATCAGATTTGTATAAACCCATCCGTTCAAAAATGGAAACTCCTCTTACATCACCTTCATTACGACATTTTGTCTGGAATATAGGCGAACGGTTAGGCATATCATTATCAGAAAGAGCCAATTTCATAAAAACCATATTTCCTAATGAATTAAAAAATGCAACCTTGGGATACCTTGTCAAGAATCTCAAAGATACCATACACAGTCAGATTCCTATTGACAGTCCAAAATATGATGATTTTAAATTTGATTATACTCTTATAAACAAAGCGCAGTGTGAGAAAAAAAATGAATTAATACAGACCGGAAAATGATTCTCGTCTCCTATTTTTCTGCATAATGTCATTGATTTAGTTTGTGGCGTATTTAAGCACAACAAATAAAGACATTATGCATTTAAAAAATTTAACCTTTAACGATTTACCTACAGTTGTAGGTGAATTATGTAAGAGAATTGAAAGTCTGGAAACTGTATTGAAAAACAGTCTGGCAGTCCAAAACAAGGTCAAAGAGAACCATCACGTTCCTATGACAGTGGATGAAGTATGTACCTACCTTGGTATATCCAAATCCTCATTTTATTATAAGGTCAAGCATGGAGGAATTCCTGTAATCAAACAAGGCAAACATCTTTTTGTCTATCGTGATGAACTGGACAAATGGCTTGAGACCGGAAGGAAAGTACAGGTTCCACTGACTTTTGAAGAAGAACAGACACAGATGCTTGCTGCCACCCGTCGTAAGGCTAACCCTAAAAACGTGTAAAGCCTATGGACAAGACAGACATTAAAATTCCTACTGACGAGGAATTGACCGCTTATATGGAGGAATCTGCTGTAAGTGCAAACGGAGCTTATGAACAGTCACCGATTGTATTGATGGTAGATGATGCCGCAATCGGTACACTGGGAAACTTCAGTGCCTCTATAGGCAAGGCCAAAAGCAAGAAAACTTTTAACGTTACAGCCATTGCAGCATCGGCATTGAAAAACGGTACTGTGCTGAAATACCGTTCATCATTTCCAGAGGATAAGCGAACTGTTCTGTACATTGATACAGAACAGGGACGCCATCATTGCCAGAAAGTATTGAAAAGAATCCTGCGCCTTGCCGGACTCCCGGAGGACAAGAATCCAGATAATCTGATTATGCTGGCTTTGCGCAAGTACGCCCCTCCGATACGTCTGACTATAGTCGAACAGGCTATCGGCACAATCCCCGATCTCGGACTGGTGATTATAGATGGCATCCGAGACTTTCTTTATGATATCAATTCTCCCAGTGAAGCGACCGATATTATTTCCAGATTCATGCAATGGACGGATGATCGCCAGATTCACATTCATACCATTCTCCATAAGAACAAGAATGACGAGAATGCCCGTGGTCACATCGGCACGGAACTGAACAACAAAGCTGAAACAGTCATGCAGGTAGAAGTGGACAAAATGGACAGGACAGTAAGTGTAGTAGAAGCTATTCATATCCGTGACCGGGAATTTGAACCGTTTGCTTTCCGTATAAACGATGAAGTCTTACCTGAACTGCTGGATTCCTATCGGCCCCAGGAAAAGAAAATCGGAAGACCTGCAAAAGAACCGTTTGATCCGTACAAGGAAATTTCCGAGAGCGTGCATCGGGCAGCTCTGGACGCAGCTTTTACAAACGTCTGTATTACCAGTTATGACGATTATCTGGAACGACTGAGGGAAGGATATGCCCTGCAGGACATTAAGCTGGGACATAACAAAGCGGTTAAAGTTGCCACCTTTCTCAGTAACAAAAGGATGGTCATAAAAGAGGGAAAGGAATATAAAATCAATCCAGACAGCCATTATTGAATCCGGCTTTACTTTATTGGCAGGGTGTACATATTAGAATAAAGCAAAGTCATAAAGACGTTATAGGGAATATTCATCTTCTCCCCTTTTATTGGATAACCAGAATACTTATATCGTTTATGGTACTAGTAGAAATGCCTATTTCATTTGTATATACGACACGGCTTGCCGTGCAGTTTCAACAGGTATCTGTTGCGAGATATGCCAAGGTATAACCTCCACTCCGTTATGGTTGTACATTGGCGCTCTCGCCGGCTTAGCCACTTCGCCGGTGCGGTACTCGCAGGCTCGCACCTTAACCCGTTATAATATTAGATTTTCATGGAAAAAGAAATAATAAAACAAACAGAACAGAACGAGACTCCGGACAACAGGAGAATCGTATTTATCGGGGCCAAAGTCAGCCCCCGACAGAAAGAACATATCAAGTCACTGGCCGAACAATGCGGAATGACCGTAAGCGATTATCTGCTTGCGCGGGCATATAATTATAAGCCAAAGGCAAGACTCACCAAAGAGGAAGTTGCACTGCTGCAGAATCTGGACAACTGCCGTGCTGACCTGGTGAAATACACATCAGCCCTTCATGGAATGAGTGCAAGCCAACGGCATATGATGTTCAACCAGATTCCATTTATGGTGAACTGGCTGAAGGAGCTTGGCAATGTGGCAGAAAATGTCTGCCAGTTCCTAAATTCCGTAAAAGAGCCGAACAGTATTCCAACCAATAATAAAACTGAAGAATCATGATCGCAAAGGCTAAAGCAATATCGCATGGCATAAACGACATCCATTATATAACCGGCGAATCACATAATAAAAAACATCCGGAAAAAATCTACCGGATATTGGACAATATGATGCCATCGGAACCAGATGCAATGGGTGTCTGGAATTCCATGCAATTTACTCTTTCCCGCTTCCGTCCGGTGAAGAACTCAGTCATCAGAATTGAACTTAGTCCGTCACCCGAACATACCAAGGACTTCACCATTGAAGACTGGCAAAAACTTTGGCAGGATTTCGCAACAGAGTTTGACAAACAGGTGTTTAAAGACAAGGACGGGAAAGCACGAAACTGTCCGACCAATCTGACCAACAGTAAATACACAGTCTGGCTTCATATGGAATCCAATAGCGGAGTTCCTCATCTTCATGCTGCTGTCTGCCGGATGGATGAAGACGGAAAGATCAACAACGACCACAATATACACCTTCGTGCCCAATGGGCAGCAGAAAGAGTGGCAAAGAAACGTGGATGGACAACAGCAAAACAGGTAAGAAATATCAACACACCATTGGTTACACGGGATTGTAGGAATGTCCTTAAATCCATGTCATCATGGTCATGGGATGAATACAAAGCTGCATTGACAAAGAAAGGATACACCATACATGAGCGAAAGGACGATGATGGTATTCTTCACGGATATGCAATCATGAAAGGAAGGACGAAATACAAAGCTTCCGATCTGGGTATTGGTAGAAACCTGATGGTTTCAAGACTTCCTGCCACATGGGAGAAACTTCATTATAGGTCAGGTATTGCAGTGAATAACAAACCTAAAGACACTGATTCGAAACAGATTCAGAAGCCATCAGCATCCGCTGATTATACCCAATATAAGAACTACAATCCGAATACGGTTCCCTATACATTGAATCACGAAGGTCAGGAACATCGGTTCTACATTCCAGAAAAAGTACTCAACCATTTTAACGATGAATTTGATTATCGTTCTGTCTCTAATTCACAGGAGTTAACTGATATGGCAGTAGTAATATTTGTCGGATTGCTGGAAGTCCCCAATGCACCAACCGGAGGTGGCGGTGGTTCACAAAGCGAATTGCCATGGAGAGATAAGGACGAGGATGATCTCTTTTGGGCAAAAAGATGTGCCCGTGCTGCCATTCGTACTTTAGGAAAGAAACCGAAAACTGGATTAAAACGATGAGCCTATGAAAAAGAAATTTGATTTTACTGCTGAAATGAAGGAAGCGCAGATTACCAAAAGTACTCCTCAAAATGAATATCTTGAGGAAGAAAAACGTCTGCTTGGTATAAACGTAAAAGAACTTGCCGAGTTGAATGACAATGTGTATGGATTGAGGGCGGATCTTACTGCATTGGTAGATTTATTAGGAAAATACAAGTTGTCTATTACCCAGGATACGCAAGAGCAGGCCGTAAAATTTTGCAATACCGTTCTTGGCCGATTCATTGATCAAATTGAAACCAAGTGTACAGAGGCAGAGCAGAGGATTACTCAAGTGGATAACCGTATTTCTCTATCACATAAAGCATTTTATATTTTGATTGTTATTCTAATTGCCTTATCCTCTTTCTTGGTCTGTATGATCGTGGCGAACGTAGAATTTTTGCATTCTTGGTTAATTTGGAGAATGGTTGCTGCATGTGGGTTTATTCTGATCTTGGGAATTACGATGGTGATAGTAGTTCATAAGTTTTTAGAGAATAAAACCTGATGAGAAAATATTAAACAATAGCTTTCTGTTCTAAAAAATATGTGGCAAGAATTATAGTTTTCAAGCTGTAACTCTTGTCACATTTTACTTGCTTAATATATATAAGAAACGTGCTAAAGAAACGATATTATCAACATAAAAAATACATAACGATTATAAGACTTTAAATAAGTCGTTATTATTTTTTACAACTAAATTTTGGACTGTATCCTATGCAATAATCATATAACTCTCCTAATATCTTCTACAATTATTGGAGACATATCCAATTCGTCTAAATTCAATGATCTTAACCAATTTAAACATTCCTCTTTTGATTTCTCCGTAGATGTAATATATTTAGTCAACTCTATAACCGTATTACGACTTAGTCCTAAAGCCAACAATGAAAGATGGGTCTTTTGTGATACACCAAACTCTAGCCAAAGATTTAATTGTGGAATATTATTAAGTAAATCATTTTTTCTATTTATTTCAAGAACATATCGCAAAATATCGACATAGCAACTTGAATCTTTAGCGAATTGGTATCTAACAAAATTTTCAACGTTCTCCATAACCTCTCTGATAACAACTGGAAGTTTTTTGTTATAACCATTCCTTTTATAAGAATCATAACTTTTACGAATAAGATACGACAACGGTTTCCCTGACATCCAATTGATCAATAATATTGCTCTAGGAACATTTAATTGTTGTGGATAATCTGATATCGTTTGTCCTATAACTTCTATAAGGTTTCTGTATTCCTCTAAAGCATTAGAGTCATTAGGATACACAGGAATCAGTGTATCTATGTCATTAATATGGTCAGTAAAATAATTATAAAGTTGTTGTTGCGCTAAAGGTGATATGACAGGATTTTTCTTAATAATTGAAGCTGGTAATGTAATTATCGATTGCAGAGTTCTCAACTCACACAACAAGTTATCATAAAATGGAGTTGAAGGTGCATTCTCTTTGTCCAAAACGTACTTTATATAATAATATCCAAAAGCAAATTCTAAATCTGGACACTTTCCTGCCTTTTTTCTGGGTGCCCCACACCGGATATATTCCAGAAGTTCATCCCCTTTACTTTCTACAACATTTAATGCTCTTTTAATTTCTTGTTTCGTTTTATTTGGTTCAGGATAAATATCCCATTTTAATGGTTCTATACAAAATATATTTCCACTATATTCTTTTCCCAATCGTCCTGCTCTACCCGCCAGATTCCAAAAATCATTTTGATTCAATGGATTTCCTCTACCTCTTGATGGTTTTCTTATAATAATAGATTTAGCAGGAAGATTAACCCCCTCCAATAAAGTTGAAGTACAGATCAAATATTCTATTTTACCTATAGAGAACAATCTCTCTATTTCATTTCTTATAAGCAAAGGCATATTTCCATAATGAAATGCAATTCCCTTTGATAAAACTTTTGCTAAAACATATTGGGTGTGAATAGTACTCTGTACTAATTTAACTAGTTCTTTAATTTCAGAATCTTGTTCACACTCTGGCAGCAGATCGTAAAGTAAATTTGCTGTATCCTCTGCATCTGCAGCCCCATTACTATAAATCAAACATCCACCTCTATTCGATATTTGATAAGCTGTATGAACTATTTTATGCAGTTCTGTTGTTGGACGATCTGTCATTACAATTTTCCCCAACAAAATAGTGTTTTTAACAGTACATAAATGAATTTGCCACTCTCTGATTTTTCTCGGTACCTGAGAAACATATAAAAGATTCTGATTAACTGCAATATACTGAGTATTAACCTTACTTTTCCGGCTATTATTAATGACATTATCCAGAAGTATCTCCGGATTTGAGGTAAATGGACTGGAGAAGAATACCTTTATTTCAGGATTTGCTTTAACAACATCTTCTATTTTTTGTTGAAGCAAAATTCCCCTATTCCCATCTTCAATTTTCTGAGCCTCATCAATAATAAGAATATCAATTTTACAATTAGAATTCCCATATAAAAACCAATGAAGACGTTCCTGCGTAAAAATAAAGACATTGGATTTCTTATCTAAAATATCTTCCTGAGGTGGTACTGTTGTTATATTAGTTTGATTCTCTAAATTATATTGTCTCAGTAGTGCTTTTAAATCAGCTTCTACCTGACTTATAAGTGCTCTTGTTGGCACAACATAAACAATATTCTTATTGCCTTCTGTCAATTCCTCTAACAAAAGAGTACATAGAATGTAAGACTTACCTGCCGAGGTTGGTGCAGATATACTTATTGTTTCATTATGTTTATATGCATAATAAACTTCTTTTTGGAACCTATTTAAAAGGAATACTTCATCATTTACTATTATCGTATGTTCAATATCTGATTTGCTTTGCTGAAGTCTCAATGCAAAAGGATAATTATCTCTAAAGTCCTTTTTTATAAACTGCTTATCTAATGCAATTTTAAGTGCTGGTTTATTTGTTAAATTATCTAGTATAAATGCAGCTGCATTTTTCTGATTTTCGTTAGTTTCTTCTTGTACTAGACACGTTTGAGCTATACGAAGAGCCGCATCCAAATATTTACTTTCATTACAATAGCTAAACAGAGATGCTATACTCAGCATATTATTCCAATCTATTTGAGATAATAAATCAGATTTATCTCTATCCCAAACTAAATTAGGGATGGTCTCACAAACAGATAATATGAGTAAAGCCTCATATTGACGATTGAAACTACTTAAATTATAAACTTTTTCAGCTAACATCATTTAATTGTTTGAAGGTAATATTGTCTAAATTCATCAACGGAAGGAAAAGGCATCAAAAACACATGAATCTCTTTTTTATCAAGATTCATATGTTCTTTTATCTTGTCTCCTACGCTATTGTGCCATTTGTCATACTCTACTAATATAGCATTTTTTATATCTGCAGTCGTTTTTGTAATATCTGTATTACTTGGATATTTATCATAATCGAATCCAATAAAACATACGCCCTTATAAACTAAATGATTTGACTGTTCTTTATCTTTGTCAAAATACTCTACAAGTATATCCTCAATAGCCTCATTATTTATATTTTGGTGTATATTCGATGTAATCAAATCAATATCTCTTTCTTGTGTAGATTTACAACCTTTCGGATCAAGTAGAAAACCTTTTAAGCTATCAAAGCAACTTACCATAGCTGCATTTAGGTCCTGATACATTTTAGCCTCAGCCCAATAAAGTTCTAAATTTCCATTTATGCTATCATATTGGAAGTGGATACCATCTGCTCCATGATAATGCATTTTGGGAGATGTCTTTAAAGACATTTTACTTATCAGTTGAGGAAGCTTCAAAATATCCTGTGTAAGAATATATAATAAGATTTCACCACCTTCACCAGTTTTATTCAAATCAGTAAAAAGATTTTCAGCTTTCTTTTTTAACTGAATGATTTTTCTTGTAGATCCAGTGTTATTAAAATCATTTTTCGCTTCATCAATTTCTTTTTTGGGAATTGCATAATCAACTATTCGAGTATCAAGATAATCTATTAAATCTTTAAGTCTTAACGTACCATTAGCATCAACTTTTAGACAATAACAATACCCCTTCGAATTAGTGTCTGGTATGTCAATACAATACCTTACCTCTTCGATACGTGACTTTAAAGCCTCATTTGGCTTAATCAAGAGATTATTTATAGCGTTCTCTATTCTATCCATTTTTAGTCATACCCATTTTTAAGTCACTTAAAACTTCTCAAACTTCAAGTACTTAGTAATACATCTCAATATACTGATAAGCCTTATCAAAGACCTCTTGATCTTTTATTTGGTAATTAATCCAAAGAATTGAACGTAGCTTCTTTTTTATCTCTCGTTGAGCAGTAATACTTTTAAAAGCGTCCTTAAACTTACGTACAATAGCTACCACGTTTTCATCAATATCAGCGACAACACGTTCTACAATGATAGGAGTATTTTCAGTCTTTATTGATTCAAACAATTCTGTAAGCGCAGCTTTTGCCTGCTCACGTTTGTCAAGTGGCTGATTGGAATTCTTTTCCTCTTCAAGTACTTCTTTGGCAAGAGTCAACAAGCTGCGAAGGAAGTCAATACTTGTAATAAGATTTTCCTCCATGTGACGGCGAAGTTCATCCAGTTTTTCTGCAAATGCCTTATATTTTGGATCACCACGGTGCTCACCCAATCTTAAACGTAGCATTTTCTCAACTTCCAAAATCTTTTTAGGATTGTCCTTTGCCTGCTCCAATACCATATCGATTACATCGCCATCAACAACCAAGTCTTCAAGAGGTGTTCCTATATCAATTGTATCTATATTACGATGAATTATTTCAATAGTTTTGGCACCCAATAATGTCCAAATAAGTGAACCGCTAGTTCCGACAGGACGAACACTCTGATAAACTTGTGCCAGCCAAGTATAATCTGACTGATACGGAGTAAGCACAGTGTCGGGGCTTACAGTTTCCCAAGCCTTAGACAACCGGGCAAAATGGCGTGCAAAATCGGTTTTTGTCTTATCATCCAACAAGCACTGCTGAGCGGCTTGAAGACCTTCCCAACCACCAATCGTACGGTCAACTCCAGGGAAGAAATCAAGACATTCTTGTAGAAAATTAGGGATTAAAGCTTTAATTTCATCAATATTCTTTACTACTGTTTTAACCGTCTCTTCATCGAATGCAAGACTCCTTGCCACATTGTCGAATACTCCTACAAAATCTACAATCAAACCACACTTTTTATCCACAGTATATTTTCGGTTTGTACGACAAATAGCCTGTAAAAGCGTATGATCTCTCATTGGCTTGTCAAGATACATACATTGAAGTATAGGGGCATCAAAACCTGTAAGAAGTTTAGAGGTTACAATTACCATTTTTATTGGTGACAATGGATCTCGGAATTGATCAAGCAGTTTCTTTTCCTGATCTCTATCTCTACGATACTCTTTATAATCATCCGCCTTATCTCCGGCCGTATGCATCACTATTGTTGTGGCATCTTCTGTACCTAACAAAGCATCAATGGCTTTCTTGTATTTTACGCAACAATCACGATTATACACAACAACTTGTGCTTTCATTCCACTAGGTTCCACATAAGCCTTAAAATGGTTAACGATGTAGCGGGCAACATCATTAATACGTTTTTCAGCCGTGAAGAATGCTTCTACAGAGGTTCGTTTAACCAGTTCATTCTTTTCTGCTTCTGATATCTGATCAGTCAATTCATCAAATTCCTCCTGTAACTGTTCCTCATTAAGATGCATTTCTACTGGAACAGTCTGAAAATTCAATTCAAGCGTAGCACCATCTTCCACAGAATTCTGAAATGTATATTTTGATATATAACCTCCAGTCTCCATGTCTTCATCTGCACCAAAAGCAAGGAAAGTATTTTTATCTCGCTTATTGATAGGCGTACCTGTAAGCCCAAAGAAAAATGCATTAGGCAGTGCGTTTCGCATCTTCTGCCCCAAATCTTTTTCTTGTGTTCTGTGGGCTTCATCAACCAACAAGATAATATTGTCACGTTCATTAAGTACACCTTCCACATCACCAAACTTAAAGATTGTGGTAATTAAAATTTTACGTTGGTCTTGTTTGAAGAATGCGACCAACTCCTCTTTTGTTTTGGCTGATTCAATATTGGGGATTTCTGCACGAGTAAAATCACCAGTAATTTGATCTTCCAAATCAATACGGTCGTCCACAATTACAACTGTTGGAGCGTGTAATTCGTTTTGCAAACGAAGCTTTTGTGCAGCAAATACCATTAACCATGATTTACCCGAACCCTGAAAGTGCCAAATGAGACCTTTCTTCGGTCCTTGCTTCTCTCGATAGGTTTTAAGCACTCGTTGTACAATAGCCTCACCCCCTAAATATTGTTGATAGCGGCATACAATCTTTATTTTCTTACCTGATGATGTTCCTGTAAATACGCTATAATAACGATAGATATCAAGCAATCGATTAGGCTCAACTAAGTTCATCACATTACTTTTTACTGACTCTATCGTTCCATGCTGGCGCAACTCATCCTTAAACCATGGCCCCCATTTATCTACAAGAGTACAGATTCCTGCATATTGAAGTTCTTTACCTTCCGTAGCAAAAGTCAATACATTAGGAACAAACATCTCAGGAATACTCTTTTCATAATGTAACATATCAGTAGCCCCATCTGCCCATGTTACCTGAGGTCTTACCGGTGATTTCGCTTCTCCAATGCAAATAGGAATACCATTGATAAGATACACCAAATCCAATCGTTTACCTCCGTCTACAGACGGTCTTGGATATTCCCACTGATTGGTAACCACACAATAGTCTTCAGTAGGATCATCGCTAAAGAAACGAATAGGGATATATTCACCATCTTTACCAAATGGTTCTGTATTCTCGGTAAACAATAATGCCCGGAAACGGTCATTAGCAGTCACCAATTCATCGAAATTTCCGCCACAGGTAATAGCAGCGCGAAGTTTATAGATAACCTGCTCGGCCTGTTGAAGCGTGATAGGATTAAGTCTGATCAACGCCTCTTGTAGCCATGATTCAACCAGAACTGAATCAGTGCTTCGTGGCACATCACTAGGCTTTACATATTGCCAGCCACTTTGAGTAGCTGCATTTATGAGCATTTGCTCTACTGTATTATCTTCGTTAAACATAACTATATAATATTTTTCGTTTATATCTATTTGATTAGGATATTTGCCTTATACAATATCCTAACATGGATTCTAAATTTTTGAATGCTATCCGAACATAAGATTTTGATTTATCGGCTTGTTTAGCTATCGCAACGAACTGCTGTTGCTTAGCAATAGAAGGACATGGAATTAATATATTTCCTAAATTAGCCCTACTAACTCTTCGCCTTGTTGTACCAGTTGTAACTTCATTAATTTGAGCGACATATGATGGTGTCATTGTATAGGCAATAAAGTAGTCTGGTAAAATAATATCTTTTAGACGTATTATAGTACAATCTACAGCTGTTATTGTTCTTCCTAGACCTTGTGGAATAATACAAGCACGTCCAATAGGGTCAGGTAATCTTGAGACCAGGATATCTCCAGGATATATTTCAGTACAATGCAGATTATCAAATGTTTCTTCACTAATATATCTAGACTTATCCTCTTTATCCTTAAAAAAGCCATTACCAACATTTCCTGTTTGAATTAGCCTTATACCTAATTCTGACTGGTCTTTAGATTCTATCCAATCACCATCTACAAATGTAGAACATAAAGAAGATAGTTTTATTCTATTCACACAATCTCCAAACATCTCGATAAATTGCGATTTCACCATTTCGTCTGTCGCACAAAGGAGTTTCTTATATCCCTCTTTCAGACGATACGCTGCCCACAATTTATCAGCTAACACTTTTTGTTCTTCTAGTGGAGGCAGATTAATTTCATAATCTGATAATTGCTCCCATTTTACACGTGGAGATAAACCACCTGCAGAACGAGATACTGCATAATCAAATAATGCATCATTTTGTATTATAAAAGGTAATAAGTCCTTATCTACTTTACCTGGAATAGCCTCAATAACAGTAATATCTCCCGAACAAATACCATCAAATTCAGCAACTGCTGCCTTTTTTAAATACGCACGTCTCCTTCCAAAAAGGATTTGCCCTTTATGGAACATTTTAGTATTTACAACTAATTAGTTCTCAATATTTTATAAGCAATAAGTCAGGAATATGGTCGTTGTCTTTAATTGTACATTCTAAAGGATGAGGATTTAACATTTTTATTATTTCTTAGCTTATTTGACTTATTATCACCTGTTCGTACAGTCAGAGTACTTCTTCCGAAAGTTGTTCGGGCTCTTCGTCCGTCACCTTATGTTGGTTGACGCCGGGAAAGTAGTGACGCGTGTAAATCATCTGTTGCCGGATGTTGCTGGTCGTCACGTACCGCCCAACATTCTATTAATTTATGAGCGTGCTCTGGCGGGTGATAATAAGTCGGTGAGTTGTCCCATCAAGCCGAAGAGGAACCGGAAATTATTATTTACCAGTTCGTGGTCACCTTCGATGAAGCAGTCCTTGACAAACGTTCTCATAGCCGATACCTCGTCTTTCTTGGATACGGGCATGAACTTGGAGAACTGCGAAAAAGTTGGTTCTGCCATGAGGGCTACATACATCTCCTTTTTACCGCAAAAGGTTTTCCGAACTCCACCATCAAATAAACCTTGCGCAACTTCTTTTCTTCCATAAACGTATTTTTTATTTTCCGATAGATATAGGACGGAAAAAAGAAAGAATGTGGAAAAACGGAAAGGAAAGTGCAGGTACCCCGTGATATTTTCCGCTATGCGTATATGGGAGGGGGGGTACGTTATATTTCTTTAACAATATAATATAGTGAACTTTGCCTTATTTTGCGTCTTTTTATATAAACGCACAGAACAATAACCCTATTTGCATGAATAAATTTACGATAGACATAGATGAAACATTCAAATATTATTATCGCCCGTTATGCTTGTACGTACTGCACTATGTTCACGACACGGATATTGCAGAAGACATCGTACAAGACATTTTTTCTATCCTATGGGAGAAATTAAGTATCAGTGGAGCCGAGATAGAAAATGTCAAAGCCTACCTTTATACGACTGCCCGCAACCGCAGTCTGGATTATCTGAAGAAAGAAGAGATATATGATCCGAATCTTTCTCCTTCCGATTTTGAAGATACGTTGAGCGATGAGGAAGCGGAGGAACGTTCGGTCAGGGAAGCGCGGATGTGGACTGCCATTGATGCCTTGCCCGAACGCTGCCGGGAGATATTCCTTCTGAACAAACGCGACGGCATGAAATACAGGGAGATAGCCGCCAAGTTCCAGATTTCCGTAAATACGGTGGATAACCACATCAGCAAGGCACTCCGACTGATACGGGAAGGGACACAGAAAGTTTACGCATTCTTATTTAACTAATATTCACAAATTCCGCATAGTGAATTTGTCTGTAATCCCAGTCATTAATACGAAAACCAAAATAAAAGAGTATGAGAACCACGGATGAAAAATGCCTTCATTTTGTCTTGCGCCACTATCAGAAGAACAAGTTGGATACGCAAAAAGCATCGAAGGCTTTCAAAGAGAAATACCAGATACCGGAACAGGAACAGAAATCCTTCCGCTTGTGGTGGATACTTCCCGGTATAGCGGCAGCCATTCTGGTCGCAGTCCTTATTTATCCCCGCTTCCGGGAAAACGGAGCATGGAAGGAGGTAACGGCTTACTCGCACCCTGTGGACTATATGCTCCCGGACAGTTCCTCCATAACTCTGTTCCCGCATTCTTCCGTCCGTTTCCACGCAAAAGATTACCGGAAATCCAGCCGCAAGGTTCACATGGAAGGAAAAGTCGCGTTTTCTGTCAAGCATGACAATGCCCACCCGTTTACGGTAGAAGGGAAACTGTCCCAAGTCAGGGTATTGGGTACTGTCTTTACCGTCGATGAGAGCCGTGCAGACACAGCTATCGTGCAAGTAACATCGGGAAAGGTGCAGTTCTCAGCAATCGGGCAACCGGACGCCGTGATACTGACCGGAGGCATGGCAGCGCAAGTAACGGAAGAACAACCGGACGTACAGGTAATCAAAGAACGGAAAACGGGCAGCTTCATTTTCGACAATACCCCGTTGCCCAAAGTGCTTGAAGAATTGTCGAAGTTCTACAAGGTAAAGCTGGTTGCCAATAAGACAGACAAACGGCTGACAGCTAATTTCAAGGACAAAAACTTGGATGAGATTATCGAGATTATAGAAAAAGTATTGAATGTAAAGATAGAGAAGAAGAAACAATGAGAATCGTACTGACCTTGTTCCTATTCTGTGTATGTATGAGTGTCAAAGCTCAACAACAGTATATGACGGAAATGAAAAAAGCTATCGACCTGATGCAGGAAATGTACGACATAACTTTCGTATATGACTCATCCTTGGTGACTACCAAACCCCAATCCTTTCCTTTGGCAGGAAATTCTTTGAAGGAAAACTTGGAAAGGATTTTTGGCGGCATCGGCATAAAATGGGAAATCCGCGACGAATACGTCCTGCTGTTCCGTCCGAACAACTATACCTTTTCCGGATATGTGTGCGAAGACAGCGGGGAAACGCTCATCAATGTAACCATCCTTGACCTGAATACCCTGAAAGGCACACTGAGCAACGCACATGGCTTCTTCAGTATCACGCTGCCGGAGGGGAAACACAAACTTCGTTTCTCTTATATAGGTTATCAGGATGTGGTGAAGGAAGTGGATTTGACATCCAATTACAACGGTGTCATCTACCTGAAAGAAAGCAATACTTCGCTGAAAGAAGTAGTAGTGGTTGCAGACTTGAACGCTCCCCTCCGCACGACACAGACCGGCAAAGTGTCGCTGACCTCGGAACAGTTGAATACGGAGTTTTCGCTGCTTAGTTCACCGGACTTGGTAAAGACCCTCCAGAATATTCCCGGTGTGGCTTCCGGAACGGAGCTGCTTTCCGGCATGTATGTACACGGAGGCAAGAACGATGAGAACCTTTTTCTGCTGGACGGAACACCGCTTTACCAGATCAACCATTTGGGCGGGCTGTTCTCCGCTTTCAATACGGATATTATCAAAAACGTGGATTTCTATAAAAGCGGTTTCCCGGCACGTTACGGCGGCAGACTTTCTTCCGTAGTGGATGTACGCACCAAAGAGGGGAACATGAAGGAGTTTCACGGGACTTTCTCCTTGGGGTTGCTCGACGGCAGAGTCCAGTTTGAAGGCCCGATCATAAAAGACAAGACCTCGTTCAACATAGCCATGAGAAGAAGTTGGGTGGATCTTTTCACAGCTCCGGCATTCTTCCTGCTCAACCGTTCCAATCCCGATGACAAAAAGAACGTGCGCTATGCCTTTCACGACATCAACGGGAAAATCACCCACCGTTTTTCGGACAATAATAAACTGTCCCTTAGCGTGTATTCCGGAAATGACCTGCTGAAGACAAAAGCCCGGCAGACGTTCGAAGACGGGGAACATTACGACTCCGATTTCAAGGTCCAATGGGGCAACCTGACTACGGCTTTGACGTGGAACTGTCAAATCGCCCCGAAGTTGTCCGGCAGTTTCACCGGTGTCTATTCACGCAATATATCCATGTATGATTATGTGGAAGGCAGCCGTTTCTTTTCCGACGGGGAACAAACTTCCATGACGAGAATGGAACGGTCCAACCATTCCACGATCGACGACATGGGATACCGCATGGAGTTCGACTACCGTCCCAGCACGAATCATCATATACGCTTTGGCAGCAATTATCTGCATCACATATATCATCCGCAAAGCACGGCTTCCAGTAACTGGACGGACAGGGATACCTTATTGACAGAAAGTGCAAGCAGCTATAAGGGTAACGAGGTCGCTTTTTATGCGGAAGATGAAATGCGGCTCTCCTCTAAGGCGAAATTAAACGCGGGACTGCATTACACCCTTTATCAGACAGACGGAAAGATGTACCATTCCTTGGAGCCAAGACTGGCCATGAGTTACCAATGCTCGGAAAAAGCCACGATGAAAGTGTCCTATACGGAAATGAGCCAATTTGCGCACCAACTGTCAAACACCTATCTGAACCTGCCGACAGACAGTTGGGTTCCTTCCACACGCAAAGTTCGTCCCATGCGTTCAAGGCAAGTGGCAGCCGGGATATATACGGAGTTGCCTTGGCATATCAGTTTGAACGTGGAAGGATATTACCGTACCACAAGCCAACTGCTGGAATACGACGGGGGCAACAGCCTGATGCTTCCTGCCGAGAACTGGGACAATCTGGTCAAGACCGGCAAGGGAAAGTCTTACGGCGTAGAATTGTCATTGGCATACAAAGACCGTTACAATGTCATCGAAGCAGGATATACGCTTTCATGGAGCTTGCAAAAGTTTACTGATTTTTATCCCGGCTGGTATTCCAGCAAGTTCGACAACCGGCATAAACTGAACATCGCCTACCGGCATAAGTTCAATGACCGTATAGATGCCTACGCCGCATGGGTTTACCGTAGCGGCGACTGTGCCACCGTCCCGAACCAGTATGTAAACGGGCCGTCTTTTCCGGGCATACCGGATTCAGGCGAACCGGAACTGGTTTACGAGAAACCGAACAACATCACGCTCCCGGCATATCATCGGCTCGATTTGGGTGTCAATTTCCGGCGTACTACCAAAAGGGGATTCGAGCGTATCTGGAACGTCAGCATTTATAACGCCTATTGCCGTATGAATGCGTTTTATACCCGGATAGAGCGTCTGCCCGACGGCGGTTTCAGGGGTAAGGGATTTGGCATTTTCCCGATTATACCCTCGTTTAGTTATACCCTCAAATTTTAAGTGCATGAAACATTTATATCATATATTACTGCCCGTGTATATCGGCTTACTTTCGTCCTGTACCTATCATTTTGAACTGGACGATGTGGGCGCTTCCCCCAAACTGGTGCTATACAGCTATCCGGGAAGCGGCGACACAACGGTAGTCCACCTTTCACGCAGCCTTCCCGTCAGTCAGAAAGGTGAGCTCGTCCGGGGACTGAAGGGAGCGGACGTCCACCTGTCCGTAAACGGTGAAGCGGTATCCCTTGCATGGACGGACGATTCCATACCGAGAGTCCCCGCCCAAAGCTATTACGCGGTAAAGGCGTATGAAGATGGCGACAAGGTCAACATAACCGCAGCGGCAGAAAGAATGAAAGCGGTTTCATCCGCTACGGTTGTCCCGTCCCGATTCCCTTTGACATCAATCAAATTGGCTCTCAAAGACGGTGAACCGAACCTGCTTCAATTTCGGATAGGCTTTACAGACAATGCGCTGACAAAAGACTATTATGCGTTGAAGGTGGAGCGTAAACAACTGTTCTGGAACGATGGCAAGTATTCGGAAGAAAGCAGTACCCTCGCGTTGAACTTGGACGACGAACCTCTGCTGAATACATCTTCCGGGTTAGACGATATCCTGATGATTGAAAACGGGTTCTACCGGAATTTGTATTACTGGGACGATACGAAAATTAAAGGGAAAAGCTACACGGTTCGTCTGAATACCAATTACGAGGCAGACTATGAAGACGACTTCATAACCCCTGACGGAACCGAACATATCAAACGCCAAGTGAAATACAGAATCAGCCTGTACAGCCTTTCGGAAGAGTTTTACAGGTATCTGAAATCACTGAACGACCAGAAAAACAACGGGCTTGGAAACTCTGAACTGGCTCCCATACGCTCTACTTACACCAATGTCATAAACGGGATAGGTGTCGTGGGAGGATGCAGGATGTTCCAGACGGAATGGATAGACAATTTACAGGAAAACTAAATAATAATAAAGAAAAATGAAAAAGACAATTTTATCAATGCTTTTCCTGCTGGCAGGAATAGGATGCTTTGCACAAAAATCCGGCATTATCATCGGTGTGACGGACGGACATTTGGGAAAATATTCGGGATATGCTTACATGAGTACGGGAACGGCGAACAACTCTTCCTACCCCGAAACCCGATGGACACCCGGAGTAGGCTTTAATTTGGGTTACCAGTTCAGTTTCGATCTTTCCAAACGCTTTTGGATCGACGTTTCCATGTTGGGAAAGGCCGTTCAGGGGAAAGCAGAATCCTTCGACTTGAATGGAAACGATGTTGTTCCGTGGTCTGACAAGGCGTGGATATGGGGACTTGCTTTGAACGGCGCAATCAATTACCGCATCTGTTCCGGACTGTATGCCGGTATCGGCATTGAGCCAACCGGTTATTTCAAAACCGATAAATTGAAGGAAAACTTGGACGGGAAGGTTTTCGACTTTCCGATAGTCCTCGCCTTGGGCTATGAGTTTAAGAACGGCATGAAATTGTCCGCTTCTTACAAGCATGGCTTCAAGCCGTTATATGACAATGCTTTTTCCTCCAATACAAAGAACAACAAAGAGTTCGGCATATCATTGTATGTGCCTATGTTTAAATAATAACCAATCATTAATTTTTTTCAATTATGAGAAAAACGCTTATAGCCTTGCTTTGGCAGTGGCTGTCTTATCATCATGCAGTTCTGATGATATAGTGAACAATCCGATGGATAAGGAAAACCTCCCAACTTCCAGAAGTTTGCATGAAAATATTCTTTCCTTTTCCAGCGAGGAGGAATACAATGCCTTGCTCGATTCCTTGAGCACGTTGTCCGATGAGGAACTTCTGCAATGGGAATCCGGACAGAAAGGCTTCACCTCCATGTACAGGATGCACAGCGAAGCCTTAGGACAGATATTGAACGCCACATGCAAGGAAGAATATGAATCCATTAAGGCTGCCTGCCAGACCGATTTTATATTCAACGACAAGGACAGCACCGATTTGTCGATATATATGCCGGTATTGAATGTTAGCAAGGCAATCACATTGAATCCAGAAGGGTTTGTATGTATCGTCGGTGAGAGAAAGAACATGAAGGAGTTTGAAAATTATGACGGATATAAAAAAGAACTTTCTTTACTTTATCCTGTCCCGTTGGGCGTCACGATTGAAAATGGCATAAACAGGGTTCACGTGAAAACGAAGAAAAGAAAGTTCACCGCACAGATTGGTATGCGAGGAAACCAACAGGCTATCCGTGTAAATGCGTCTAAAAAAATTTTATGGGGCTGGGTGGAATATACGACTGCGTACTATTGGAAATACACGCCTAACGGCCCTGTACAATTTGGCAAAGAAGTGAAAAGCGGGCATGACATTATGATTTTGGGCAATCCTTTCCCAAATGGAGCGAAATTGTATATGTGGACTCGCGGTACCGGTGAAGAAAACTGCGGAATAATGACCGTGCAATTGTAATCCTTATTGAACCGGATTATTCACCAATCATTCGGGACGAATCTCTGATATAGCCAAATGTTCGTCCCGAATATTAAAATTATTAGGGTGTCCAGTTTCACGTTCTTATTTTATTGCAAATTTAACATTTTATTCGTTTGTAAAACCCTGACATAAAGGTAGAATCAAATGCTTTGCTATATTGATTTTTACACTCTAAAAATGCATTATAATCTTATTGAATGTCACATATTATTTGGTTATCAATGCATTAGAAAACGAACGACTCATTTTTTAATGCAAAAACTGGAACATCAAACTGAACACCCTATAAAATTATCATTTTATGAGCAGGAAAGTATTTACTTGTTTTATTGTGATTTCCCTTTTTCTTAATAAAGCCGCTTCTTACGGTCAGGAAATTCAAGTGTCGCGTGACACTGTCAAGGTTTCCGTTCAGGAAGGAAATACTTCGCCTCATAACGAAAGAAGCATTACCCCAAAGCCTTTGGATATACGGAAAGCGGTTGATCTTTCTTCCGGCAGTTGCCCGTCCCGGATAACATTTGACGTGCAGAACCCTTATAATCCGACATTCCCTACCGACAAATCGCCTTTGCATGAGGGGGAATATTCTACTTCCGGTATCATTAAAAGCTATCCTTCCGGCTATTTTTACGGCATAGGCAGGCAGGAAAACTTCATCGGCTTGGGAACAATGAACTATGCAGGTATCGGATATGTGTATTCTCCCGGTTGCTGGTCATTCAACTTGCAGGCATATACCGTAAAATGGAGTGTCCCCAGACGCGAGAGTCAGCTATTGGGATTGTCCGGGCTATTGACATATCCCGTCAACGAGAAAATTCGTCTAAACACATTTGCCTCATACTCTTTCATTCTTTCTTCTCCTTTCAGTTCCTCGAATTACGGGGGATTCGTTTCCTATGACATCATTCCCAACTGGGGGATGGATTTCGGCGTCAGAAGCCATACCGATTTTCCGTTGCATAAAACGAAAACGCTTCCGATAGTAGCTCCGTATTTTCAGTATAAAGGCAACAAATTGGGTATTGATATCGGTGGCGGATTATTTAATTTGCTATTCAAATAACCTGCACTGATTTCTATCGTTACTCCTGAAGCGAGGATTATAAGATAAAGGTATTATCTTTTCATCGAAAAACCTCTTTTCTGCTGCTGGTCATAATTCCCTTCCACCACATTGTCAACCTCCCGTCTGGCTTTGATTTGCTCCCGGTTGTCAAATTCACCCTTTTGCCTGGCAGTGAAGTACAGGAAATCCCCTGCCGCCTGATGTGATTGTCTGTCATCCCCGAACAGGTTAAGGGCGTTCTTGATGTCAGATACCTGTTCCGTGTCAAAACGGGACTTGTAATAATCACGGGCAAAACGGATGATACTGTGTACCGCCTTACGGAAGATGTCGCTTGTTTTTAGCAGCAGGAAACTGAGGCAGCCAATAATATGGCTTTGCCATGCAATCCGGTTCTTGAGTCTCGTAGTTTCCTGTGCATGTTCCGTTTCCTTGCGGTTCAGTTCGGACCGGTGTTTGGCCTCCAGTTGCATCAGTTCACGGCTGTGGTCGTTCTGTATGGTCTGGATTTTATCCTGCAACCGTTCAATGGTTTCCTCGTGCGTGGAAATCTCACAGTGCAAATCCTCTATTTCATTTTTCAGGGCTTTCGATTTTCCGGTAGCCCAGCCGACAGCGGCGTTCAGAAGTTCGCTTCCTTTTTCCTTGTTCAGTCTGGAGCGTTTCTCGCTGATAGCCCTGTCAAGGTCTTCACTCTGTCGTTCCTTTTCATTTGCCTTTTCGATAAGGGCGTTGGTAATGCTTTCAGTTTCCTGCATCTTCTGATTTGCCATTTCCAGCTGATGTTCCCGGTATTGCCTTGTGGCATCAAGCCGCTTCATTTCCTCCTTCTGCTTCCCAATGATAAAATCGTTCCGCTCCTGATGTTCCTTGCCTGTAACAGCCTTTGACTGCCCACGCTCCATCAGAAGTATGTCGGATGCCAGATTCTGCATTTCTGTCATATCCTCGTCATTGAGCTTCCGGCTCTTGCCTGTGTCATGGTTCATCCAGTCAAAAACGATATGGGCATGGTAATTCGGCTTGAACCATCTTTCGCCGACTTTGAAACTCTCCCTGTCTTCCGTTTCCGGCTGACCGTTCAGCCAGTGTCCCTCGTCCTTGTGCAGGAAGATCTGGAGCGGAGTGATGCCCCAGCGTCTCCGGCACTCCTCGCCAAACTTGCGTACATCTGCCAGTGTCGTGTCCGGTCTGATGAGCAACACGCCCTCACGGATTGGCGAACATCCAGCCACCTTGGTGACTTTCCCGTTCTTGCCTTTTCGTTCACGCTCCTTTTCCTGCATCGCACGTCCTGTCTTTTCCTTGACCATCCGCTTGATGTAGTCATAGTGCGCCTGCAGGTCGG
>ERZ779874.1289-NODE-1289-length-24931-cov-4.729338_pt1 | contig 24931 bp, 29 predicted proteins | sample MGYA00511031_ERZ779874 | MGnify/ENA primary metagenome ERZ779874 (study PRJEB29588, sample SAMEA2156850) | human gut metagenome | biome: human gut; feature: human-associated habitat; material: faeces | place: Denmark | collected 2008/2010 ...
ATTAGGGCTCATTAGGGACTTGCACCCGTTAGCTAATACTCATGCCGAGCATACAAAAAGAGCTCCACTGCAGTGAAATTCCAATTACACTGCAGTGGAGTTCCAAATACACTGTTATGTACCTGATCACATTTCCATGTCGTTTGTCGATGTCGCATCCTTCCGGGACACGAGCACCTTATCGATACGGGCGCCATCCATATCCACAATCTCGAACTCGAAATTCAACCAGGAAAGTTTCTCGCCGGTCTTGGGGACACGCTCCAGGATCTCAAGGATCAAACCGCTCAAGGTATTATAATCATGCTCGGTATAGAGATCCTCCATATCGAAATATTCCAAAAAGTCATAAAAAGAGTATTGCCCGTCGACAAGCCATGTTCCATCCGGACGAGCCACGATCTCTTGCTCCTCATCCATCTCCGGCACCTGACCGATCAATCCTTCCATAATATCCTTCAATGTAACGATACCCTGTATGCCACCAAACTCATCCGTCACGATACCATACTTAACCCTTGCCTGCTTAAATTGCGCCAGGGCATTATAGACACTCTGGTTCTCCGGGACAAACTGCGCGGGACGTACCACCTGACGAATTGAGAAATCGGGTTCGTCGATGCGCCCGAAGAGGTCTTTCAAATAGACTACACCGATAATATTATCAAAATTCTCAGAAGCGACAGGATAAATATTGAACAGGTTTTCCTCCACCTTTTCCTTGATCTTCTCCGTACTGTCGGTCACGTCGAGCCAAACCAGTTCGCTACGATGCGTCATGATCGAACCGACATTACGATCTCCCAGGTTGAAAACACGCTCTACAATATCTTGTTCAACCTCTTGTACCTCGCCACCATCAAGGCCTTCCTTAACAATTGCCTTGATCTCCTCTTCTGTCACCTTATTCTCCTCTTTTGTATTGATGCCTAAAACACGAACTGTCAATGCGGTGCTCTTGGACAAGAGCCAGACGAACGGCGAAGCGACCAAAGAAAGGAGATTCATCGGCTTCGCGATAATCATGGAGACCCGTTCAGCGCATCCCATTCCGATTCGCTTAGGGACCAGCTCTCCGAAAATCAATGTAAGATAAGTGATTATAATAACAATAGCTGTTTTAGATATGCCCAATGCATACGGATCCATAGCTGGAATCCGCGCGATCACGTCCGCCAAGTCGCGAGCGAACGCGTCTCCTGAATACAAACCGGTCAAAATACCGATCAAAGTAATACCAATCTGGATCGTGGACAAGAACTTGTCCGGCTCATTGGCTAATGACAACGCTGTCTCCGCCGATTTATTTCCCTTTTTTACCTCTGACTCCAACCGGGCCTTCCGGGCGGAAACCAAAGCGATCTCAGACATTGACAGAACACCATTCAACAAAATAAGGCCTACAATGATAACAATTTCCATTAAAACGAAAACAAATTTTGATTAGGTTGCGAAGATAGGCATTCTTCATGAAAAGCCCCACGTGCGACCGATAAAAAAGAATCAAATTTACCAAATATCAAACGATCCGGAAGCCTTCGGTCCGTTCATAGAAACGCTCCAAAAAAAGAAAAGCCAAGTCCAGATGACAAAAAACTTCCGCATTTGAATTGCCGTTTCAAAAGAAAGACGTACTTTTGCCCACAAATACAAATTTGAGGTAAGAGAAATGCTTGATAAGATTAAAGCTCTGCTGAAAGAGGTAGAGAATATAAAAGCGCAAAACGCGGAAGAACTTGAAGCTTTAAGGATCAAATACCTAAGCAAAAAAGGTGAGATTTCGGCACTCATGAACGATTTCCGGAATGTTCCGGCCGAACAAAAAAGAGAGATCGGTAAATGCCTGAACGAGCTTAAGGAAGCCGCCCAAAATAAAATCAACGCAATCAAGGAAGGTTTCGAGAATACGCAAAGCGTAGACCAAGAGATTGACTTGACACGTACGGCGTATCCTATTGAATTGGGAACACGCCATCCTCTCTCTATCGTCAAGAAAGAGATTTGCGACATTTTTGGCCGCTTAGGTTTCAGCATCGCGGAAGGTCCGGAAGTCGAGGACGACTGGCATGTGTTCTCTTCTTTGAACTTCGCAGAGGATCACCCCGCAAGAGACATGCAAGATACCTTCTTTATTCAGCATAGCCCCGATATCTTGCTTCGTACGCACACCTCTTCTGTCCAGACTCGTGTCATGGAAAAACAGGAGCCGCCAATCCGGATCATCTGTCCGGGACGTGTCTACCGTAACGAGGCAATCTCTTACCGTGCGCATTGCTTCTTCCACCAAGTAGAAGGATTATATATTGACAAGAATGTCTCTTTCGCCGACTTGAAGCAGGCTCTGCTTTTCTTCGCCAAGGAGATGTTCAGCCCGGAGACCAAGATTCGTCTTCGTCCATCTTATTTCCCGTTCACTGAGCCATCTGCCGAGATGGATATCTCTTGTAACATTTGCGGTGGCAAGGGTTGTCCTTTCTGTAAAGGTACAGGTTGGGTTGAAATCCTGGGATGTGGTATGGTCGACCCGAACGTCTTGGAGAACTGCGGCATAGACAGCAAGATCTACTCAGGCTACGCTCTGGGTATGGGAATTGAAAGAATTACAAACCTAAAATACCAAGTTAAAGACTTAAGAATGTTTTCCGAGAACGATATCCGTTTCTTGGAAGAATTTAAATCAGCCAATTAAAATTGAGAACCTAAAATCAATGTACCAAATCCCCGGACTTTTTAACCTGGTCCGGGGAAAACACACTCTTCATTCAACAGACAAAGACAGGTATGATCAAGGTTCTCATTCTGGCGCTTGGTGGCGCTTTAGGTTCGGCCTCTCGATACGCCGTATCAACCCATGTGCAACGGTTATTGGGACTGACTTTTCCTTATGGAATTTTATCCGTTAATGTCATAGGCTCATTCCTGATCGGATTATGCTGGAGTCTAGCCGAAGCTTTTCAATTCTCACCAAACACGAGAGCGTTCCTCTTTACCGGCTTTTTCGGAGGATTTACGACCTTCTCCTCTTTTTCCCTTGATACGATGACCCTCTTACGGGACGGTTCCTATAAAATAGCGCTGATGAACATCCTTGTCAGCAATGTTTTAGCCCTGATTGCCGTTTTCTTGGGTTTGATCTTAGGGAAAAATCTGACATCATTATTAAGATAATACGCTACTGCAACCATTTAGCGGAAGAGCGTAAAGCCTCTTGTCCCTCCTCATGGCAAATTTTGCCGAGCATCAAATGCTGGACCGCTTGCTTCACGTAATTCAATATCGACTCAAAATTATCCTGGTCTTGCGCCAATTCAAATTCATGGCATCCACGCCTAAGCAAATCAACGGATTTCTCAAATTTAGCTTTAGCCGAAGAGACCTGTTCCCAACTCTCCGAACAACTTTCCGCGTCAACCTCGCGTTCCGCATCTTCCGTTACACGAAGTGTCTGACCCAACAGATCCAAAGATTCCCGAACCAAGCCCTCCATCTTATCACAAGCCTTACGCAAGTTCATCAGGTCAAGGTCGCTGACAGTCGTAGAGTGCTCCTTTCCCGAAAGACTTTTGGCCACACTCACGATATACGCCTCCGTTTCTTCCAGCTTATCATAAGCCAAACCAGAGGCATCAATAGACATTCTCAAATACTCTAATGTCTCAACATACTTTTGTCCCGAAACGGCAAACGGGAACCCAACAACAAGCACAAGTCCTATCAAGACTTGCCACAAAGTAAAAATAACCGGTCTCCTCATAATATATAATCATTTAATAACACATATCCATCTATTATTATAACAAATTTTGGCTATCTTTGTTATATGGATAACAATATTTTTTAGCATGAGGAAAGAGGAAAGATACAAAAACGTGATCCAATGGTTTCTTGAGAACAAGCCTATCGCGGAAACAGAACTCCATTATGCCAATCCCTACCAATTGCTGGTAGCGGTTATCCTTTCGGCCCAATGTACGGACAAGCGAGTCAATATGGTTACTCCTGCCCTTTTTGAGGCCTATCCGACACCTGAGGCCATGGCCGCATCCAATCCCGATGCCGTCTTCTCCTACATCAAGAGTATCTCCTATCCTAACAATAAGGCCAAACACCTTGTAGGCATGGCGCAAACACTCGTCAATGAATTCCATGGCGTCGTTCCTTCCGACATCAAGGAACTGATGCGACTGCCTGGAGTAGGGAGAAAAACAGCCAATGTCATCGCCTCTGTCGTTTTCGATCTCCCAGCCATGGCCGTAGATACGCACGTTTTCAGGGTATCCAACCGGATAGGATTGACGGTTAACAGCAAAACCCCTCTGGAAACAGAAAAGGAACTTGTCAAGCATATCCCGGAAGAACTTATTCCTAAAGCACATCATTGGCTGATTCTGCATGGGCGCTACGTTTGCGTGGCCAAGAAGCCCAAATGCGAAAGTTGTGGATTGACCGCCTGGTGTGCCTATTTCCAGAAAAAGACATGAGAATCCGACCTCGAGATATTACTATCGGTCTTCTGCTGGCCATTACGATCGCCTTGACCTTCTATTTCTACAAAAGCTTAGGAATAGCCAAGAAAAGCGCTCGCATTGACCTGCTCACGATCCTGCCGTCTGAGCCTAAATCAATACTAACCTTAACAAAACCGATAAAAAACCAGGATTTCTCATGGAACGATAGTGGCATACAGAAAATATTCAACAATAATATTCCCCAAAAATGGACAAAGATCCTCCGTCTCCAAAATGAATTAGAATATGCCCAGCTCTCATTTCACGACGAAGGGAGCCTGTTGTGCGTACGTACCGGCACAAACCTGATAGACAAGCTTCAAAAAATTAGATTGTTCGGGTATCTTCCTGAGAAAGAGAATCTCAATAACCTCACGCTCTATTATTTCCCGGACACGGAGGGACGATTCATGGGCTGTTACCAACAAGGTGGCCTGTTTGTGGCCAGTTACAACAAGAAAATGCTGATACGGGCACTTAGTCGCCAAACCAACAAAAACAATCCGGCCAACTGGGATACGCAAGCCTTAAAATCAATTATGGATAACCAGAAATCACCCTATTTTTGGATATTCCAACCTCAAGGCCTTCAATTACCCGCCGGGCAATCGCCAACGTGGCTCTCCGCGGAATTACTAATCAATCAAGATCCGCCTTGTTGTACGATAGCCTTACCATTAGTTGGCCTATCGGATTCTACTATTTACACCATCGCCAACGACTCGCTCCTTTTGTGGGCCAACCGCCTGTTTCCACAGAACCATACCTCAGCCCAAATTGACCAGGATCGCTCCGTTATCTTTTTTACCATCTGCGAGGAGGGCAAAAAGAAAGCCAACAGCGAGACAACCGATAATCTCCCGCCATTGGCTTCCCAATATTAAATCAATTTTTCTCTTCTCTCGATCAGAAGCTATAACCAACACGTACGGCAAACATGGCCTGGTCGAAATCCTTGATGATATTATACTTCACTTCAAGGCCAACAGACAGGGCGTCACTCGCGTAAACCTCGCCACCCAAACCGATGTTCGCGCCAAAACGAGTCTCGTTATGCGACAACTCATGCTTAACATCCCAATTCCAGAATGAGAGGCTCAAACCCGCTAAAGGATAAAAACCAAACGCGTCGCTCAACTTAACCACATAATGCCCATTCAAGTCGATAGCCCAAGTGCTATGATGATCGTTCTTGACATAATAGGTCAAAGAGGGTGCCAAACGCACCTCATCGGTAATGCAATAACGATAATCCACTCCCAATGTAGCATTCTTTGAATCAAATCCATAGCCGACGTTAAATCCAACTGAGGATTTTCCCTGTGTTGTCTGGGCATAAGCGCTTACGCCCATCAAGACCAAAACGAACAATAAACAAAGTCTTTTCATGTGATTTCAGATTTAAATATACAACATAACCTTTATTTCACTTTGAGGCGATCCCCTGCTTCTTTAACAATCATCCGATAAAATTGTTCACCATATCCCGGTGATATCGGACTTGCGGACAAGCCATAGCCATTATCCTTAAAATGGCCATTCTCCTCACGCTTGATGTTACCATCAATATACTTCACCAAAAGATACTCGCCCAATTTCTTCCAACGAGCGGTCGCGGCGTCGGCCGTTGTCGAGCTGTACCAGGTCAAGAAACGGACAGCCTCCGCCGGATCTTTCGCGTACAGATCCAAAGCGGCCTTGTCGATCGCCGGCAACATCTCCTCATAATGATCCTCCAGTTCACGTTGCACCGGGCGGATATCCTCAATCATATACTCATATTTATGATAAGCCATATTGGCAACCCAGTTATGCATCCAGAAAGCGGACGACCAGGAGAACTCCATCAAGCTTCCATTCCCGACACGATAGCACTCAGGTGTCGCCGTTACGCCACAATAGATCGGATTAAATACGGTCGTATTCGCGTCATCCACGCCAAACCACAAAATACCACCAACCGGATCCACGATCCAATCGCGCAATTGAGCCACCAGGACAAAGCCGGTCTGCTGTGTCGCGACAGGACGCTCGTTCGTATATTCCTGTCCATCTACCTCATAACTCAACGGACGCCAGCGGTACGGAGCCTTGAACGGTCCGGCTCCCGGATCCTTTGTCATATCCAGATCCGTTCCCTCATAATGATCACGCATACAAGCCTGCACGTCGCGCACGGAGACCTTACGGTCCGGTTTGATATAAAGCGGCATCGGTTCCTTTGTCGGATCACCCTTGATAAAGTCGGTATAACGATCCATGGTGGGATCAAACTTACGGAAAAACGACCAGACCCGCGCGTCGCAAGCTCTCAAGCCTCCGAAATCATAAGGGCAATAGGCTTTGGCGAAACTGAAATCCTCATCCTTCCCGGAAAAATAACCTTTCTCGCGGGCAAAAGAGACCACGTCCGGCGAATAGAGGCAATTCTCCTTATCATCGAACGGGATCTGTTGGATACGGGCCTGATTCGCGTGGCCGGAGATGCAATCATCCGGAATGCGGATAGCGACCCAGACCGCCCCCTTATTGCCGGGGCCTTTGCCGATCATCTCCATCACCCAGACCTCATTCTTGTCGGCGATCGAGAAAGACTCGCCACTGCTGTAATAACCATATTCCTTCACCAGGCCCGTCATGACCTCGATCGCCTCGCGGGCTGTCTTCGCACGCTGCAGCGTGACATAGATCAAGCTACCATAATCCATGATTCCTGTCGTATCCACCAGCTCAGGCCTGCCACCAAACGTACTTTCCGTTATCGCCAGCTGATGCTCGTTCATGTTGCCGACCACCGAATAGGTTCTTTCCACCTGAGGAATCTGTCCTAAAGGCTTACCCGTATCCCACTCCTTGATATCAAGCATCGTGCCTTTGGGCCAAGTAGCCGCCGGCCAATGATACAACTCGCCGTACAAATTATAGGAATCGGCCGCATAACTGATGATGACCGAGCCATCCGCCGACGCCTTCTTGCCGACAATAAAATCCGTGCATGCCTCACCCGGGACAGTAGATGCCACCGTCAAGGCCAACACGGAAAACAAAACCTTCAACTTTTTCATTTGAGATCCCTCCTGACTTATAAACATTTCACAAAATATCACGCGAACAATAACATATATACGCCAGCGCCACAGAAATAGCCGATCAAGGCCAGCAGGCTGAAACGCTTCGTATAATACATGAAATCGATCTTCTCGAGCCCCATGACGGTGACGCCTGTCGCGGATCCGATGATCAGCACGCTGCCGCCCGTCACCGCGCAGTAGGCCAGGAACGTCCAGAAACCGCCATCCGACACGAAGTACTGGGCATACTCGCTCAGGCCCGGCACAGACTCTACGATCGGGTACATACCCATTGTCGCGGCCACCAAAGCCACGTTATCCACGCACGACGACAACAGGCCGATCACGAAACTGATCAGGTAGGGCTGATGAACCGACGTGTCGAGGAAACCGGACACTAACGCCAAATGACCGGAGGTCTCCAAGGCGCCGACCGACATCAAGATGCCCAGGAAGAAAAAGATCGTCGCCAAATCGACGTTGGGCAACAATTGGGATATCCGCAACTTGCGGGACTCATGCATGTGCAACTTGCTGTACATGATGTCCGTATAGAACCATAAGATGACCAGACCCAGCAAGACGCCCATGAACGGCGGCAAATCGGTCAGCATCTGGAATACGGGCACTAACGCCAACGCGAGCACGCCGATCATGAAGATTATCTGGCGCGAGAGGTTCGGGATCTCGGGAACGAACTCATCGTCGCGGTCCTCCTCGCTCGCCACACGCAGCTGGGCCCCCTTCTTGAACAGCCAGAAGTTGGCGATGACCAAGGGCACCAGCAGGTTGATCAACGCCGGGATAAACACATGCGTGATCTGATGGCCCGCCGTCACGTTCTTGCCAACCCAGAGCAGGATGGTGGTCACATCGCCAATCGGCGACCACGAGCCGCCCGCGTTCGCCGCGATGACCACCATACACGCGTATTTCAACCGGTCGGTACGGTCGGGCACCAGCTTCCGCAAGACGGCCATCATCACGATCGCCGCCGCCAGGTTGTCGAGCAACGCGGAGAAAAAGAAGGTGACAAAGCTGATGTACCAAAGGAGGCGGCGCTTGTTCGTCGTCCGTATGTAGCGCGTCATCGCCCGGAAACCGCCGTGCTTGTCCACGATGTCGACGATCAGCATCGAACACATCACGAAGAACAGCGTCTCCGACACGTTGCCCAAATGGTAGATGATCGAACGGTTCGTGATGAACTGGACGAACTGCTCATGCAAAGGCAACGCCGCCACGTCGGCGTTTTGCGACAGGAACTCCTGGAATACGGCGCTCGGGCGGGCGACAAAAATGTTATAGGCATCAAACATCAAAATAATCCACATGGAAATCGCCATGAACAAAGCGATGGCCGCCTTGTTGATTTTTATCTTGTCCTCCAAGGCGATCGCCAGGATGCCGAGGACAAAAATAACCGGCATGAGATAATACATAGGCTTTAACAGTTTTACAATTATACTTACATTAACGCAGCAAAAGTACGAAAAGATCCACACAGACGTGCGCCCGCGTCACAAAACATGATTTTTCTCAAAAAAGATCTTTGGCCAGGCGCTGAACCTCTTCGGGAAGCGGAAAAAGATCTTTTTCCGCGTGCTGAACCAATTCAGGGGTGGAAAAAGATCTTTTTCTGGATGCCGAACCACTCCGGAGGGTGGAAAAAGATCTTTTTCTGGATGCTGAACCGCTTCGGAGGGTGGAAAAAGATCTTTTTCTGGATACTGAACCTCTCCGGAGGGTAGAAAAAGATCTTTTTCTGGACGCTGAACCACTCCGGAGGGCGGAAAAAGATCTTTTTCCGGATGCCGAACCACTTGGGCGCCTATCTCCGCGAGCGTCCCCGCCTCTTCGTACCCGTACCGTATTTCTTGGGCTCATATTTGGGCACCTCGCCGAACGCGGGATCCACGGGAATCTTATACACCTCTTTCCCCAAGAAGTTCTCGATCTGCCGGAAATTGGCCTGCTCCTCGGGCGAGACGAACGTGATCGCCAGCCCCTCGCCATGCGTCCCGCGGGCGGTACGGCCGATGCGGTGAACGTAATCCTCCGGGTCGTGGGGGATGTCGAAATTGACCACCAGGCGGATATCGTTAATGTCGATGCCGCGGGCCACCACGTCCGTCGCGACCAGGATATCCACGTGCCCACTCTTGAACTCCTTCATCACCTCCTCGCGCTGCGCCTGCTCGAGGTCCGAGTGCATCGCGGCGACGTTGAACTTCTTTTTCATCAAGGTTGAGGTCAGCTCTTTCACCTTAGCCTTAGAAGAGGAGAAAATGATGACCCGCTGCGGGTGAGCTTCCGTGAATAAGGATTGCAGTATCTTGATTTTTTGAGGGCCATAACAGATATAGGCGGTCTGCATAATGCTCTCTGGCGGTCTTGAGATCGCGATCTTCACCTCTTCAGGATTCTTCAGGATCGATTTCGCCAGGTTCTGGATCTTGGGAGGCATGGTCGCGGAAAACATGACCACCTGGCACGTGGGCGGCAACAGCTTATAAATTTGCATGATATCGTCATAGAAGCCCATGTCGAGCATCCGGTCCGCCTCATCCAAAACGAAGAAGGAGACGCTCGAGAGATCGACCGTCCCCAGCTTAATGTGCGACAAGAGCCGGCCGGGTGTCGCGATAACAATATCCGCGCCCATCTCCATTCCGCGTCGTTGCTGTTCCCAAGTGATACCATCCGTTCCACCATAAACAGCCACCGCCGAAATCGAGGGGATAAAATAGGAGAAGCCCTGGATTTGCTGGTCGATCTGTTGCGCCAACTCACGGGTCGGCGCCATAATTACCGCGTTTATCGCGTCAGCGGGATGTTTTCCCTTACTTAGCTCATTAATTACCGGCAACACATAAGCGGCTGTCTTTCCCGTACCTGTCTGGGCACAGGCGATCACGTCCTTTCCCTCCAATATAATGGGAATGGTCAACTCCTGGACAGGTGTCGCCTCATCAAAATTCATATCATAGAGTCCGTCGAGCACAGCGTCCTCTAAATCCATTTCCTCAAATCTCATCTTTCTTGATCCAAAATTCGGGTAAAGATACGAAATTTTTATCAATTCCTGCCGACTTGCCTCTTGAAGCGAAAAGTTATCACCGGCTCACCCATTTCTCCCGAACCGAGAATCGATGAGCACCCTATTTGTAATAACGCTTGAAGATACGGTCATAAAGACCACTCTCCTTGACTTGCCCCAACCAATGGTTCAAGCTGTCGAGCAATGCCACGCTCTCCTTCCGGACAGCCCACGACTGGAATTGCGTGAAACTGATCTTTGTCTGGTCGTCAATCTCGGGAAGCTGCTTCTCCATATAAGCGGCGATATGCTGGTCGCAGACCGCATAATCTATATCCCCCTTCGCCACCATAATAATCAGTTGCTCCGCCGAATAGATCTCATCCTCGACGATATAGATCGTATCGCCAATCTCACGCTCGAGGTTACGCAAACGCAACTTGGCCGGCGAATCTTTGGGAATATACAAGGTCTTGCCCGCCAAATCCAGCTGATTCCGGATCAAACCATCCTCCTTCCCTTTATCCGCCTTACGCTGGATCAGCACCTGTTGATTCAGGACAATCGGATCCGTGAAAAGGAATTCTTCCTTATTGTCTGTCGTCACCGGGATATTCTGGGCGATAACATCCACCTGGCGATCCGAGAGCAAGTCGAAACAGGTCGCCAAACTGGTTTCCAACCGTGTCTGGATCTCAATGCCCGCCAGGCTAGATATCGCCTGGCATAACTCGTACTGGAATCCAAGAACCGAATCACCCACGATAAAATAATCCGTCGGGCTATATTCCATGGCGATACGTAACACGCCCTCTTGGCGGATCTCAGGAAAATCCCGGGGCCCATCCGTATTCGCCTGACGCCTGAGCAGTAACAACTGCGCCATCGTCAGCAGGACCACCACCAACAGGACCATATACAATATTAACAGTTTCTTGGATCTCAACAACATACCTTAATTATTGAACAGCACGGCAATACCCATCTTCAATACCATGGGATCCGTAGGATAATGCGCCAATGAGAAATAATTAGGAGAGATAAACTTCGATCCCAAATTATAAGCCATCACGTAGAAACGGGCTTGCTTCAGATGGAAGTTCACATAAGCGTTCAACTGAGGATAATTACCCACCTTGACCTCATCCTGCAACTGGAACTGCTGCGTCGCCGGCTCATAATACGGCGCGTAATAAGAGGTATGATAATAGACGTTAGCGCCCAACTGAACGGTCAGGACTTTCGCCAGCTTAAAATGCAGGTAAATATTGGAGTAGGCACTAAACGCCGGAAGCGGCAACACCTCCGTATCGCTCGACAACTGATAAGCCACCTCGTTTTCCCATCCGAACGCACGATACATCAAGTCCTGCTTCAGGCGAAGAGTAATCACCTGCAGGTTCTTGGTCGATTGCTCAGGCAATCCGGACTTTCCGAAATAGACATAATTCTGGATGCTCTCGACTCCACCGGACAATCTCGTACGAGTTGACTCCAAATCCACCTTTGCCCCCGCATAAATCCTTTGCACGTTTTTCAAGGGCAGATCCCACCAGAAGTAACGGCTGTGATTGTGGCGCTGGAAAAAAGCGGGTGTCAGGTTCTTAATATAGGCATCCGCCTCTATTGTCGCCTCCTTCTTGAACAGGGGGAATTTTGTCTTCAAGTTTCCGACAAGCCGAAACTCACCGGCGTCGCTACCGGCAATACCCAACTCACCATTAATATTATAGGTAAAGATATCACCCTGGGTCTTCAGCAACTCACCACCAACATAAGTCGTAAACTCATCATAAACCGTACTTGTCGGGAAATCCAACGTCGTGGGCCTCCCGATATAACCCGTCGTATTTTCCGGCGAATAGTCCAGTCCGGGAATCTCCGCCGGCAGACGGAATTTACGTTTCTCGAAACGTATAAAGGCATTCAACCCGAACTTCACCCAATCCTGGAAGCCCTCACGCAAGGCCAAGGCGAAGGTATTCTTCATGATCCACGATGAAGCCTGGTCATTCAACGTATTGTCAATTCCATAGACCCGGTTATAGCAGGTATCAATTCCGGCATTCTCCGAAATGAATCGCCGCCGGTTATCCTCGTAATCGAAGGTATGGATAATACTGGAAACCGGCACGAAGATGGATTTTGGATTTCCATCCTCATCGGTCTCATCCAATTCTCTCGTAAAACCTAAATTATAACGATGCGTCAGGAAATAACGCTTTCCGCGCACACGGTTCCAAGCGTCCGTAAAACGAACAGGGAACGACTTGGTATCGGTCGAGTATTGTCCGGTCGACAAGTTATCGATATCCGTAATATAGCGGTCGTCCGTCAATCCGCCATTCTCATAACTGACGAAATTAAAGTTACTCAAATAGGCGCTCATCTCATAGCGATCGGACAAATAGTTTCCGAACAACCGGTAGCTCAACATCTTATTACCATTGGAATCATAATGTCCCCGACTATAGATATAATCGATGTCTCCACCGACATTGATCCTTTTCCCGAAATTCATCGTCATGACTCCTTTCAGACGATCCTCCTTACTCTGGCTAGCGCCTCCGGTCGAATAGGAAACATTGGTATAAGGAGTCTTGGTATCATAAAACAAGGCATTGTCTGGAGTCGTAATATAATAGGTATAAGCGTCGGCGAAAATGAAATCACGCTCCTCTTCACGGTCAAAAAAGATTTTAGATTGAGCGGGCGAACCGACATTCGCCAAGAAGCCCAATGCCAAGGCTTTCGATTCCGCCAAAAAGCTATTGGCCGTATTCAGTCGTCCCGTATCCATTGGAGCGACCCGACGTTGTCCCAAACGGGAATCCAGCTGATAAGCCGTAATCCTTTTCCCGTTGGCCGAAGCCGTATCCGCAAGCAACAGGCTATCGGGAATATCCTTCTTGGCGGCCGACAAGGCGGACAACGAGAAACCGCCCCTGGTACTGCGGCTACCCCGTCCTTGCGCCAGAGCCGTAGCGACACACAGCGCCGATAATAGTAATATGTTTATGAAACGCTTCACGCCGCGAAGATATAATAAAAAACTTTCTTCCGGGCAAATGAAGTTTGTTTAACAAGAAGAGCCACGACACGACAAGAAAGAGAAACGGCACCATAAGAAAGAAGCCTTATGATGCCGTCCATATTGTTATTGGATCTTTTCTATAATCTCCATGCCCTTCTTGATCGCCGCCTCGTTCATCGGAATCAAGTTATGATGCCGTTCCGGCAACGACTTTTTCAGGCCTAAGAGGACATTCTCCAACTTAACCATCGGAACGATCTTCAATAAGCCACCAAGAATCAACATATTGAAAGCCTTCTCGTTTTTCATCTCGGTCGCGGCATCCATCGCGTCAACCCGATAAACGGAAATGTCTTGCCGCTTCACCTGTGTATGGATTCCATAACCATCATAAATCAAGATGCCACCCGGTTTAACCTTGCTCTCAAACTTATCCATTGAGGGCTGGTTCAGGATAATCGCGATATCGTATTGGTTCAATACAGGAGAACTGATCCGCTCATCGCTCAGGATCACGGTTACGTTGGCGGTTCCGCCTCGTTGCTCCGGGCCATAAGAGGGCATCCAGCTCACCTCTTTCCCCTCCATCAAACCAGAATAGGCCAAGATCTTACCCATCGAGAGGACGCCTTGTCCACCAAATCCCGCTATAATGATCTCTTGTTTCATAGTCTCACTCAAACATTTTTATTCTACATTCTTTAAATCGCCAAGCGGATAGAACGGGAACATATTCTCCTCCATCCATTTATTCGCCTTCTCGGGAGTCATCTTCCAACCAGAAGAACAAGTTGATACGAACTCGACAACCGAAGTGCCCTTACCGTTCATCGAGTTCTCGAAAGCCTTGCGCAATGCTTTCTTGGCCTTACGGATTGCCGCTGCCGACTGGACACTCTGCCGTGTTACCAGGCAGGTACCTTCCAGCTTCGCAAGCAAATCGCCGATTTTCAAGGGATAGCCATTCAAGGCGACATTACGTCCATATGGACAGGTCGCCGTCTTCATGCCTTCCAAGGTTGTCGGAGCCATCTGGCCACCCGTCATACCATAAATCGCGTTGTTGACAAAGACAATTACGATGTTCTCTCCACGATTCGCCGCATGGATCGTCTCCGCCGTTCCAATAGCGGCCAAGTCACCATCTCCCTGGTAAGTAAATACCATTTTTGAGGGATTCAAGCGCTTTACCGCCGTAGCGATAGCTGGCGCACGACCATGAGCCGCCTCAATCCAGTCGACATCTATATAATTGTAGGCGAATACGGCGCACCCGACAGGTGAGACACCGATCGTCTTATCTTCCATACCCATCTCCGCCACGACTTCAGCGATCAACTTGTGTATCACGCCATGGCTGCATCCCGGACAATAATGCATCGGGTTATCATTCATCAACTTGGGTTTCTCGTATACCAAGTTCTCCGGCTTTATTATATCGTTAAGTTCCATTTCCTTTAGATTTATTTTACGAATCGTAAGATGTATTGAATCAACCGGACAAAGACGGCGACTCCTCCGACGTACCAAAACGCCCGTTTATCCGGCGACGAGAAGGTCATCACATAACAAACGACCGTCGCAATCGCCAATATCATGAACGCCAACGTCATGATCTCATCCGCTTTACTGCCGCGTCTCATGGGATCAAAGCAATTTTTCCTTCAAGGCGTCCAACACCTCATCCGGGGTAAACACGATTCCACCCAAACGGCCAAAGTGCTCAACACGGACCTTACCATTAACCGCCAGGCGAACATCCTCGACCATCTGGCCGGCGTTCAACTCGACAGACAACATTCCTTTAACCTTATCCGCATATGAGGCGATCGCCTTTTCCGGGAACGGCCACAAAGTGATCGGACGCAACAGACCAAGCTTGATTCCCTCATGACGAGCGATCTCAACCACCTTTTGGCAAATTCGTGCGGAAGAGCCGAAAGCGACCAACAGATATTCCGCATCGTCGCACATGATCTCCTCATAACGCACCTCATTTTCCTGTATCTTACGATATTTCTCCTGGAATCGCAAGTTGTTCTCTTCCATCTTGGCGGGATCCAACTCGAGAGAAGTAATCACGTTAGGACGTCGTGAGGCCTTCTTTCCCTGAGCTGCCCACGGACATTGAGCCACAACCTCCTCTTCCGTACGCCGAGGCTGATAAGGCGGAAGAACAACCTTCTCCATCATCTGGCCGATAATACCATCCGCCAAGATAATAGCCGGATTCCGGTACTTGAACGCCAATTCAAAACCCAGGCCCACAAAATCCGCCATCTCCTGAACAGACGAGGGCGCCAACGTGATCAAACGATAATCACCATGTCCACCACCTTTCACGGTCTGGAAATAATCGGCCTGGCTTGGCTGGATCGTACCTAATCCAGGGCCACCACGCATAACATTAACGATCAGGCAAGGCAACTCAGCACCTGCCATATAAGAGATACCTTCCTGTTTCAGGCTCACGCCAGGACTGGAAGAGGAGGTCATTACCCGCTTGCCTGTTCCAGCGCCACCATATACCATATTAATAGCGGCTACCTCACTCTCCGCCTGAAGAACAACCATACCCGTCTTCTCCCACGGCATCTCCGCCATCAATGTCTCAAGTATCTCCGACTGAGGCGTGATCGGATAGCCAAAATAGCCATCAACGCCATAGCGGATAGCCGCATGCGCGATCGCCTCATTCCCTTTCATCAATTTTATATCTTCACTCATGACCTTACTAAATCTTTGTCTCTTTTACATTTTCTTTCTGTATATGGTCAAACAGCCATCAGGACATACCAAACCGCAACTCGCGCAACCGACACAAGCTTCCGGATTCTTCATATAAACGAAATGGTAACCTTTATTGTTGACCTCCCGTGGATGTAGTTCGAGTACGTCAGACGGACAAGCGACAACGCAAAGATTACAACCCTTGCAACGCTCCGTATTGACGACCACAACGCCTTGCATTTTTGCCATATTGATTGTTATTTATAAATTCCTTTTAAATTCGAATGTACTGAATGGCCTCAAAGTTAGTAAAAATTAGGTCATGCAGTCAGATAATAGAGAAAAAAAGAAATTAAGCCATGAGAAAGAACAGTTTTACGGAAGGGGTACAACAGTATAGGGATCTTTTGGTGAAGAAAGGAAAGTTCTCAACCGCCAAAAGTTACCAAGACGCATTGAACTCATTGATTCGTTTTTTCGGACGTGACGGAATCGCCTACAACGATATTACCCGTACCAATTTGCACCGATACCAGGATGACCTGTTGAAACGGGGACTTTCAAGGAATACAGTCTCAACCTATATGCGGCGTGTCCGTTGTATCTATAACCAAGCGGTCGAGAATGAGAAAGCGCCTTATATTCCGAACCTATTCAAGGGGATCTTCACTGGCGTGGAGAGTTGCCGGAAAAAGGCGGTCACCCAAGAGGAGATCCGACGTTTGATCACCGCACCGGTTAGGAATCCCGGCTTGCGCCAGGCGCAACTGGCTGTGACCTTAATGTTCCAATATGGCGGTATGGCGTTTGTCGACCTGTCGCACCTGCGGGCAAGGAATTTCCAGAAAGGTATTCTCGATTATAAACGTCAAAAGACCGGAACCCCCATGCGGATCCTCATTCCCGAAGCGACCCAAAGTCCATTTCAGGTACTGTCCGCCCATACTCACCCTGACTCCCCTTACCTGTTCCCTTTCCTGAGCGGAACGAAAAAAGGTGAGGCTGCCTATCGGGAATATACTTCATCGCTAGCCCGCTTTAACCGTGACCTGAAGGCCCTAGCGCAAGCAACGGGTGTCTCCTCGCCCGTTTCCTCCTACACAATCCGACACTCCTTCGCCTCGATCCTGAAAGAGTTGGATGTCCCTATCGAAATGATCAGCGAGCTTTTGGGACACAAATCAATCAAAACCACGCAAATCTACCTCAAAAGTTTCTCTCTTGAAAAAATGGCCTCTGTCAGCCGGATGTGTTTTGAGAGTGTTTGTGTCTGTGAAGCGGAATAGAGGATAAAACTACTTGGCGAGTAGCGTATTAAACTTGCCGCAAATATAGGCATTTTAATGGAATAAGCACCTATTTCTCTAATAAAATCAGATTGTATCTTTTCTAACAAGGACATAAACCAACCTTTCGTCTCCTGCATATTCTCAGTGTGGAGTCCTGTATATGACTTCTCTTTTAGGGTCTTCGTCATTTAGTTCTCCCTTCAAAAGGGGGAGAATAGAGATTGTCATTTCTATATAATTTTTCGTTGTGTTTTTCTATTTACAAATGAAGACAGTGTGTCAAAACGGTAAAAGGAACGCGGAGGACACGGATTTAAACAAGATAAATGCGGATATTTTTATTGAAAAAAAAATATAATCCGCGTTCATCTGCGCTTATCTGCGTCATCCGCGTTCCTTTTACCGTTTTGACTCAGCCTCACCCAAAGGGCGATGGGGGTACGCTACTCGCCAAGTAGCCTTACCTTAAACCGACCAATATGATACGAACCAAGGGTATTAAACCAATGATCAATACGGTGTCTTCCAAGGACATCGACGCCGTAGGCATGGAAAAAAGTGAACCTCGACGTTGGTATATCGCCATTGTCAATAACAAATCGGAAAAGCTTTGCCGTGAACGGTTGGAGCAACGGATCGTTGGCCAGCCGGTCGATGGGAAGGATTATGAGGTTTACGTTGCCAGCCAAAAGGAGTGGACAGTCACGGCAAGCGGCAAGCGAACGCTGAAAGAGCGGATTGTCTTACGTGCGCTTGTTTTCATTCGCTGTACCGACAGCTTACGACGGCAGGAGATTGCTCATCTTCCTTACATCAAACGTTTTATGGTCAATATCGCAGGTGAGCGGTCGGGTAGAATACGTCCTGTAGCTTATATACCAGACAATCAGATGGCGGACTTGAGACGGATGTTGAACGATGCCGACGAGCCGGTAACGATCGATTCATTTTCCGTGCCTCTGGGCGCACGGGTGCGCATCAACAATGGCAAGCTAAAGGGGTTGGCTGGTTTCGTACTCGAGGCACCCGACGGTGGCACTGAGTTCGTCATCCGGATCGACTTGCTCGGATGTGCCAAAATACGGATCGCTCCCGATCTGCTGGACTTGATATAATAAAAAATCCTTTTCAATATGAACACATGCACAAACAAGAGAGAAACGGAATCGGGCGTGCGCCTGATGACCTTGCTGTATGAAAAGGGATCGGAGATCCTGAAACGGGAGGCGGAGAACGATCACCTGATCCATCTCTATTGCACAGGAGAATATTGGGTGGCCTTCGAGAAATCGGCTTACTTGTTGCGTCAAATAGCGCCCAAAGCACAGGTGATTCCTATGGGGCTCACCTCCTTTCCCTTCCCGGTCGCGATGGTCTACTGGACCGACGACGAGCTGCGCCTCTATTGCCGTCGCCATCTCTTCCAACAAGAGGGCGACAATTATGGCCGTTTAGCAGTCTCTCCTCTCTCCATCAATGGATACCGCTCGTGGCATCGGCAGGTGGTGGGTGCCCTGATGATGCCATGAGCCGCAGCTCTTTTGAGGAAGGGTTACAATATATATTTATACTCCCACCGAACATCAAAACAAGGACAGGCCTTATGGACTCCTGGTAGGTCTCGGTGGCCGACAATCAATGCGTCGGGGAAGAGACGATGGAGTTTTTCCAGTAGTTCCCGCAATGCCTGTTTCTGTTGCGGAGTACGGGTATCGGCTGGTTTTCCCAGTTCATCCAGTCCGCCCTCATAACAGACAGCGATTGAGCAACGGTTGAAACCCCGGGCGTGCGCGCCTACCTCGAGCAGTTGCCGGTGGCGGGTCAGGGTGCCGTCTTGTCGGATGTAGAAATGATAACCAATGGTTCGGAAACCCCGTGCCTTATGGTCGCGGAGCAGTTGTTCCACGGGATAATCCTGGTCGCGTCGGGTGGCCGAGCAGTGGATGACGATGAAGCGGACACTGTCCGCTCCATTCATCATCAATCCGTTTTCCACCCGGGTCAGCAGGTCGCGCTCGTTGAGCACCTCATCCCCACCGACAATCATGGGAAAAGATTCTTGTACCATACGTTTTTGTTATTAGAAATAAGAAACACAAGAGGATACGCCTAATGCCGTTAATGCGGCGATGATAGCTTGCGCGACGGCCTGAAGGATTCTTTTCCAATCGATTTTGTTTGTTGTTGACATAGCGTTGAGTTTTTTGAGTTAATAAAATAGTTGAATTCTTTGCGTGATTAAGAGCGTGTCTAAACCGGAACAATATATTCCACGATATTCGGATACGCTCTTTAAAGCGTTTTAGACACCACCCGGCGAACCTTCCTCATCCGTTTCGGACCCATCGGTTGTTGTCGTGCCGGTAGCCTCCTTGAAATCGATTTTAACCAGTTCGACTTTTTCGGGCAAGAGGGCGTAGCGGAACGAGCCGTTGACGATCGTGTACTCGGGGTTGAAAGCCGGTCGGACACTTTTTATGAGCCGAGCGGTTACCTCATTTTCCAAGGTGACGGAGTTGGTGGTCAGGAGTTCGTTATAAAGGACCCCCATGCCATTTAACTTGATTTTATAACCAAGAGCCATATGGGTCATGCAGTAGTAGGCCAGACGTTCGATCACGCCGAATACGTCGGCGGGTGAAAGGGCGGATTCCTGAGCGATCTGAGTCGCAACTTGTTTTGTCTCGATCGTCCCGTAATAGTAAGCTTGGGCGGCGTAAACCGTCTCGCCCTTGCGTGGACCGACTTTCAGGTCGATCTTTCTCGCGTAGAATGGTTGTGCCATACGTTGAAAAAATTAAATGTGAATACTGAGTGAACTCTGTCAATTCTTTTGACATCACAAAGGTCGGGAATGGTGATAATCGGTTTTCCGACGCTTTCGATCTTGTTCTGTTCCTTTCGTTTCCGCCGTTCGGACGGCTATCGGAAATGAATATTTCGCGGGCGTGAAGTGAACAACTAACGGCTTGTCAAGTGAACAACTAGCGGCTACCCCTAGTGAATAACTAACGGCTTGACAAGTGAATAATAGATCACTTGGCGAGCCCCTTACGGTTCCCCGAGATAACGGACCAAGATACCGACCTGCTTGGGCGTAAAGATCTTGTCGCGAGGCTTATAGCCGGTCGCTTTCAACTCCTCGTCCAGTCCGGGCACACGCCGCGTCAGGTTACGGGGTTTCGCCACGGCCCTCTCGTCGTTCGCCGTGTCGGGGAAATAGAGCCGCGCCAACTCCCTCTTGGAGTAGGGGCGGATTCGGAAGTGGAAATCGTTCATACCTTATTATATTATTAGAATGAATACCATTTTTATTTTTCATCCGGATGACAAGACAAAACTACGTGAGATTACCGACAGCCGCATAAATCCTCAAAAAGAGTCAAAACTTCTCGAAAACGATCAAAATAGACAGATAACTTTAGCTCTTGCGTTATGAGTAAAGCGGATTATTTAAAGAGGCTTCGCTTACGTTTTCCAGAAGAACCAGACACGGTGCTTGAGTTGGGTTGGCACTTCCACGACATGGAAAAGACGAAACACTATATCCGGCTGCTCGGAACCTGCAATTCCAATGCGGATATCGCCTGGAAAGCGATACGGGAGATGTACGTCGCAGGCGATATCGATGGGATCAAGGCAAAAAACAAACGATTCATCAAAGCTCTTTTACCTTTTACCTGTTTAGACAGGGAGGGCAATCCTCACTCAATCGCTTATCACATCAGGGCTATGCTGGATGATCCGCAGGTTAAGGCGGAACGCCAAGCCTCCCAAACAAAGCCAAAGCAGGTCAAGGAGTCTCGGGATCAACAACAACCCGCCCAGGCTCTTCCCAAACGGGACAATGGTATCATCATACAGATCATGCCGGATAAGAGCAATGAGGAATTTCTTCAGAAACTTTTAGAATTGGCTGAAAAGGGGAAAATACAGATTATCCAGCAAGGACCGGGAGAAAAACATAAAGTACCAAGCGAAGAGTCCTCGCCTTCATCTGTTCCTCCTCGCTCTTTCTATGCCGACGAGCAACAAGAGCCCCGGATTTTAGCTTTGGCACGAACTCTTATTGGAGACGAAAAGCAATGGAGTATGGCCTGTGGTCAAACAATACTTTTTTCTCCCCTATTATGGGGAATAGTAAAAGCGTTCCATTATATAATGAGAGGTATTAGCTCCGCTTGTTATGAGTCAAATACAATTCCTTATGGGAAAAAGCCAAAGATACTCTGTCAACATAAAGGGGTTACGATAATAAAAATCAAATAGTCAAGACACCTAGAAACAGTTGTTTTTCGTATTTTCGTACGCTAATAACAGATGAGCCATAAGAGCCGATCTCTTACAAGAGTAAGAAAATTCATTAATCAGATAAGCGCATGGACAAGAAAGAGATACTTGAAGACCGCAAACAGGCGTTCGATAAGCTGGAAAAGCAGCTACAAGAAAACGTGCCCGCAGAAGATCGTTTTTTCTATTATCATTCCAGTGAGGATCGCATCGTGCTCTCGCATGCCCTGTTTTGGATCATGAGCCGGCCGATGGAAAAGAAATTACCCTCGATCGAGGGGTTCCTGCTCTTACGGAAATACGAAGAGGAGATGCTTGTGGCCTACCTGACCTTGTCTGATGAGTTCCCAGAATTGTTGCGTTATTGCAACCTGACGATGGAGGTCTTGCCCCACGTGTTGCAGGCGGCCTCTACCCCAGCGACCAGCAAGGCGATCCGTAAGCTGACAGCGATAGCGATTGTCGCGACAGGCTATGGTGGCGATATGCCGGACGAGTTGGCGAACGAACTGCTGGACGACCTGGATTTCTTTTACAACAAGGTACGTAGCCCCCTGATCGAGCGGATGCTCCCCCACCTCAACAAGATGGTAGAAGAGGAGAGCCAAACTTTGAATGAGTCGTGGTAGGCGAGAACATTAAATCGAGTGTCTCATGATAACAATAAAAGATGACGGAGAAGTATAACCGCTATTTTTAGTGAGACCCCTGTTTGTCTTTGTGATTTCCTTTCACTACATTTGCGAAAAACAATAAAATAAATAGAGGCCACATGAAGATACGAGATATCGCTATTGATCATTTCAGGGGAATAGGCAATGTTTATATCGAAAGACTCGACCAGCATATGAACCTGTTTGTCGGAATAAATGGAGCCGGAAAGTCCAGCATTCTGGATGCTATTTCTCTTGTGTTTTCATGGTATGTGGCACGTATGTTGTCTGTGAAAGGGCGTGGCAGAGACATTCCTAAAGATGACATATCCAAACATTCACCCAATGGGTGTACCATTGAGCTAACCATGAATGGCGGTGAGAAATGGAAACTGTATAGAAGTTTGAGATATCATAAGACGGACAAATCGGATTTGTCGGATTTAAACCGGCAAATAGCGACATTTCGCGGCCTGCTGGATGGGGACGAGAAAACCTGCTTGCCCATTTTTGTCCATTATGGCGTGAATCGTGTCATCCCCAACAAATATCCCCGGATACCCAGAGGTAAAAATGAACCGTCTACTCTTCAAGCCTTTATCAATGCGCTTTGCGGTGGACAGCTTTTCTCAGATTTTTTCAACTGGTTTCGCCAGTCGGAGGACTATGAGAATGAGATGTACAAGAGTCAGATGCAGTTCAAGGACCGGGGACTCGAGGCCGTTCGCAAAGCCATGGAGAGTGTATTTCCCGAATACGGAGACATGAGGGTATCACGTCGGCCATTGGCCTTACTGATGAAAAAAGGGAATGAAAGTTTTAAGATCAGTCAACTGTCGGACGGTGAGAAATGCTATATTATGCTGGTGTGCGACATAGCACGCCGGTTGTCCATAGCCAATCCCGTAGGGAATCCCTTGGAGGGCAGCGGAATCATCTTGATCGATGAAGTCGATTTGCATCTGCATCCTTTGTGGCAGCAGTCCGTTATAACCCGATTGGTGACAACATTCCCACATTGTCAGTTTTTCATAACAAGTCACTCGCCTTTGGTCGCATCGGATGTCAAAGGAGCCGTGTTCGGCATCAAAGATGGGAAGATATATCCCCAACAAACCTTCGGGAAACTTTCGGCGGATATCCTCTCTTCCGCGTTTGACGTATCAGCCGCACGCAGCCTGTATGTGCAAGCTTTGATAAACGGGGCTTATCAGGCCATAAAGGATGGAGACGACGCATACGCTCCACATTGACCATTTTCACAAGAAAGCGATTTTCCCAGAAGAAACCTTGTCATGGGAAAACCTATTCGCGGCCGCCAAGAACCGCAATAATACCCTTCAAGACTTGTGTGATGATGATATTCGTCAGTGTACAAAAACGGCAGGTTTCTCTTTTCTTGTTGATTTTGAATTGAGTCAACTTTCTAACAGAAAATAGAAGATATACTTCGATGGCCAATGAATATATACTTCAACCACGAACGAATATATACTTCAATGGCGGATGAATATATACTTCGATGACGGATGAGATATAATATACTTCTTTTAACGCCCCCTTTAACCCCCTCACCCCGTTGGGGGGCGATGTGTCAAAATGGTAAAAGGAACGAGAAGGACGTAAATTTAAACAAGATGAACGCAGATATTTTTTTATTGAAAAGCAATAATATAATCCGCATTCATCTGCGCTCGTTCGCATATTCCGCAAGCTTTATCGCTTTTTGACACACCACCTTACCAACTGTTGATAAATGACAATTATTAAACGGACATGGATGAATTTTACTTGATTCGCAAAATGCGCGAAGTGAAAGCGTTGCACCGTGTGGCGGATGAACTGAAAGAATACATCGATGAACGCATCCGCCAGGAGGATGCCGAAGCTGATGCCCTGCCCGACGATCCGAAAGATCCGGCATGGGACGACCGCAAATTCTTCTATCTGGAAAACGCTCATGCGTTTCGTCGCATTGAGAATTATCTGCTGAAACTGCAGCTCGAGAAGCAGAAGGAGCTCTCTCGATTGAGTGCCGCTTATGAGTACCAGCGGAAGAAGAAGAAATAGATCAAACCATACATAACAGTGGAATTTCAAATGCACTGCAGTGGAATCAAAAATAGACAATCAACGAGTTTATGAAAGGAATTGTACTAGCCGGTGGTTCCGGTACCCGTTTGTACCCGATCACCAAGGGCGTGAGTAAGCAGATGCTGCCCGTGTTTGATAAGCCAATGATTTACTATCCCATTTCGACACTGATGTTGGCGGGGATTCGTGAGATCCTGATCATCTCGACACCTCATGATCTGC
>ERZ779874.1292-NODE-1292-length-24892-cov-5.213351_pt1 | contig 24892 bp, 10 predicted proteins | sample MGYA00511031_ERZ779874 | MGnify/ENA primary metagenome ERZ779874 (study PRJEB29588, sample SAMEA2156850) | human gut metagenome | biome: human gut; feature: human-associated habitat; material: faeces | place: Denmark | collected 2008/2010 ...
TTTTTATATAATCAAGAGGTTTATCGACAGTCTGAGCTGACCGGTGTCTGTAGGGCACCAGTCAGTCTGTTTGTAGAAAAAGTTTTTTGTTTAATGTGCTTATGTTATATCGTTCGGCTTTGACTATGACAACAGGCTACCGATAGTTCTGTTTATAGGGCAGTGCTTCTCGGGTTCGCTGTTCAAATTAATACACTTGGCGATATGAAAGAGGGATGGTGGGGGTTTGGGAGGGTTGGGGTGGGGCGAGGGATTATTGTCCTTTTGCGATGGTCGTGGGGATAGAGAGGTTAGGTGCAACGGGAGGGGCAAGCCCGCTCCCCTACAAAAAGTGGGTGGGATAATGCGGATGCGAAACCAACAGAGCGTTCATTAATAGGCAAGGGTGGTGGTGCGGAGCGGTGGGGTAGTGCTTGGTGATATATTTCACCTGACCGGTGGGTGTAGGGTGCAGGTTTTTTGTATTATGAGCCGCATTTATGACCGTTTACGCCGTTATAACAACCGTTCGTGCCAAAAAGTTGAAATCGCAAAGCGAATGAGTTATGATATAATTATAAAATTATAAGGGGGAGAGGTATGCTCATCTGCGTTTACGATACCGCAAACGAGGCGGAGATACTGAAAGCGAAAATAACACAGATCGCAACGGCGGCATATCGAAGAATTGCCTACAGGGTATGTCAGAGGTATGAGAGCTTTGTGAATGAGTGTAAGACGGCTGACCTTATAATCGTGCTTGCCGACGGAGCGGACGGTATGGAGGGCGTTATTGCGGCGAAGAATGCCGACAGGGATACGCCTGTAATATGGCTGTCGGACGATGAGGGATTCGGGGCGCAGTCATACAGGCTTGGCTGTACCTATTTCCACAAGAAGCCGATACCGCTTGAAAAGCTGAAGGAGGCACTGCATAAGTGCAGGTGCATGGCATAAGCACGGGTAAATCTACAGGAGGAAAAACATGAAGAAAAAATTTGTACGGCTCATAAGTGCGGTGCTGTCTGCGGCAATGACGCTGACGGCTGTACCGTTATCGGCATTTGCCGAGGGCGAGACACATACGCATGACGGCGAGAGCAATGTCATCACGACACCGCTTGATTTCAGAGAAAAGAAGGCGGACGAAAACGGTGTCGGCTGGAGCTGGGATTATGACACAAAGACGCTGACGCTTGACGAAGTGAACATTCAGGCGACAACAGACAGTATGAGCGTCGTAACAGTCCCCGACGGTACGGAGATAGTGCTGAACGGTAACAATACTATCGTACAGACGGACATCGGCGACAGCTATACATACATTCTCAGTGCCGTAAATACGAATGATGTTAACTGTGACGGCACTATGACGATCAGCGGCGAAGGTGTGCTGAATGCAGAGAACCGCTCTACAGACAGTATGGCACGCTCTCTCGGCGGATCAATAATCATTAACGGCGGTACTGTAAACGCAACAGGTAAAGTAGTTGCAGAGTCGCTTGAGATACATAATGACGGCGCACTGAACGCCGAAGCGTCAGCTGTATCTAATGACGGTGCGGCTGTCGGTGTCAAGCGTGGCATTACTGTTGACGGCAACGGCAGTCTTACAGCCGTTGGCGGTGCTGTAGAAAATGAATATGCCAATAACGGCGCAATATTGCTTAACAGTAATTTCGGGGACAAAATTTCCGTCAGCGGAAACGGCAGTATTACTGTGCCTGAAGGCAATGCAGCAAAAGTCGGAATATACTACGACGGAAACAAAAGCATAGATGCCGAAATAAGCGGCGGTAAGGTCACTGCTTATGGTACTAAGTGTGGCATTTACAAAGTAAACCTTATAATGAGCGGTACAGGCTCAGTTTACGCTACCGGCGGTACATACGGTATCGGTCAAACTGTACCGACAATAGACGAGGACGAATTTGTAGTAAAGGGTTCGACTGAGTTCAAGGCTGAGGAAAGCTCAGTGACAGCCAATGCCGAGTTTAACAGCGGCTATTATGAGATTGGCGGAGCGGACGCTAAGACGGTAGTTATAAAGCCTGATACTTCTCCCCGTATAATACTCGGAAACCAAATCGGAATATTCAAGACTGAAGAGTATGAAATAATTGAAGACATGGACATGACTGATATCAAGCTCAAGGGTACGGTTTACTTTGATATTACTCTGAAGAATATGAGCGATGAAGAGTTTGCAGACGCAAGAGGCTGTTTCGGCGGCGATGAACCCGATTTATTAGCAAGCATAATCAAGACCGATTACGGCTGGGTGTGCATGGTCTGCGATACCGAGTTTTCGGTTACATACGACACTGATAATACTCTTACAATAAAGTGCGGAGATATTGTATCCAATACCGTTCAGGTAAAGTCGAATGCAAACCGTTTCAACAAGGTTACACAGGGTGACAACACAAACAGAACGGTTTTCTATACAAACACTTCGCAGGAAGAGAAGGACAATTACAAGCTTGTAAGCACCTATACGGTTGACAGTGAAAGCATAAGCTATAACTGGTACAGTACGAACAGTGCATACAGTGCAGATGAGCTCGGTGCGGCAGTATCCGGAAGCAACGGCGAATTCAAGCTTGCGGATAATATTCCTGCCGGAAATTATGTTCTGTATTGCGATATAACCTATTCAGACGGTGACAGCACAGAAACTGTTACAGAAAAATTTACATTTACATATAAAGAATGTGCACATGAAAACGGTTATTCCGACGGTAAATGCACAAACTGCGGAGCGTTATGTGATCACAGCAATATTGACATTAACACGGGTAAGTGTAACAAGTGTGAGCATCAGTTTGTTGCTACAATCAGCACAGACGGCAATGCGCCGACAGGCTATGACACGCTCGCAGACTGCCTTAACAGCATTACTGCCGATACCGGAAACTATGTTAAGATCTATCAGGATATCGGCGATGCATCGGCAACTGCAATTTTAGATACTATAGATGTAAAACACAATGTTATGATCGACCTTAACGGTCACAAGCTGAACAATATCAAGCTTGGGGTCAACAAACTTGGGGTCAACAAAGACGTCACGCTTACATTAACCGGCACAGCGGGCAGTTATGTTACGCAGGTGTATGTTCGCAAAGGCGGCGGATCATTCATAATTGACAGCGAAGCAAATGTAGAATTTAATACAATTTTTGTTGAGGACAGTGCACGGCTTGCTGTAAACGATGGCGCAAAAGTAACTACAGAGCAGTTGACTGTGATAGCATCCGTGAATGATGACGGAACTACAACGACATCTGTAAAGCTCGCTACGGGAATGAAGTTAGGTGGGCTGACATATCATCGCCAAAACAATTCCGGCGCTCTGAAATTAGGCAATCTTCTTGATGTTACCCGGCAGGCACTGCGACGTGAAGATAACGGCAATTATCTTGATCTTTATAAAGAATATGGAAGTATGGGTTATTCCGTTGCGCTTACTGTTGTAGAGCATACTGACGCTGACCACAAATACGGCAGTGGAACAGGCAGGTGCGAGGAGTGCGGAAAGCCCTGCGAGCATGGCGGTGATATAAACACGGACACCGGCATCTGCTCAATCTGCGGTGCGGTTGTGTCTGTCGCACTCTATACAGACAAGAACGGAAGCTTAAAGTATGTAGATACCGATGAGCTTCACTCTTTACTGAATGAATACAACGGAAGCGGTACGATAAAGCTGTTTAAGGATTATGATAATTCAAAAGCTCAGTATGACTTATACGGAGAACTTACAATTGACTTAAACGGACGCAGATTAAATATCCGGAGTATTACTCCTTGCAAAAACGGAAAGCTTACAATCAAAAACAGCGGCAATCCGGTTATGCTCGGTTGTAATGTATATCCGACAAACGACGCTTCATACGCCGGCGGTACGCTTATAATAGACGGCGATGTAGTTTTAGACACTTCGATCTATGTATATGATTCGAGTACGGTTATACTGAAAGACGGTACATATACTGCCGGACTTTACGCAAGGGACAGCAAGACATTATATGATATGCTCGGCGAGGGTAAGGCTTTCTTCAAGGCTGACGGAACTCTTTTCAATGCAAGCGTTAAGGAAATATCAAGCAGTGAAACGCTGACAGTCAAAGACCACAGCCATACCTATGTTGACGGCAAGTGCGACTGCGGATATGTTTGCCCTCACAGCGATGTTGACAGCGAAACGGGTAAGTGTAACGAGTGTGAATATCAGTATGCGGCTGTTATCGTAAAGGACGGGGCTGTAGCTTTTGTTTATAAGGAAACTGAGATGGGAGCGGCTTTTGAAGCGGCTGACAGTGACGCAAACACCGGCTGTACATTAAAAGTATACAAGAATTATACAGGCAGCTATACAACACTCAGCGGTAAGTTCACGCTGTGGATCGCTGAGAAAGCCAATGTAGGTACGTTAACTGTTTCGGGAGATATAACCGTTACGGGATCGGAAAAAAATAATCGTATTTATGGCGATTTCAATGTAGCGGCCGGCGGTAAGCTGACATTTGACGAAAAATGCGGCGCTATAGGAACTGTGTCGGTAGGTGCAGGTACATTTGACTGCTATAGTACATTTGCTATAACACTCAATATAAACGATGCAAGCAGTGACGTAATTCTTCACGGCGGAGCTTTCAAAACAATATGCTATAACGGCGGCGGGGACAGAGCAAACGCAGAAATACTGACTTTGTTGGCCGAGAACCGTATGTTTATGAAGTCTCCCAATCCTGAGACGATAGACGGCTCAAAAACACTGTTGAAAGACGGTTTTGTAACACCTGTTATTGTAGCACCACATGAAGATCACAGTTACGACAGCACAACGGGCAAGTGCACGATTTGCGGTAAGCGGTGCGGTCATACGGATGTTGACAGCAAAACGGGTATGTGCAAAACCTGTCAGTATGAGTTCGTTGCTACGCTGACTGTAGGCGACAAGGTAACCGGCTTTGATTCACTGAGCGATTGCCTTAGCAAGACTTCAGAAGACAGCGAAAACTATGTAAAGATTTATAAGAATATCGATGATAGAACAACTATAAATGTAAATCATACTGTTACTGTTGACCTTAACAGTCATAAGCTGTATTATATCGAACTCAAGGTCAACAACGACAATGGTGCCGGTAATCTTACATTGACCGGCTCAGAGGACAGCTATATTAGTCAAGTGGATGTTTGCGGAGGTAGAACATTTAAAATTGATAGCGACGCAAATATAAACTTCGAAACAATTTTTGTTGAGGCAGGTGCGCGGTTCGAAGTAAGCTACGGTGCAAATGTAACTGTAAATACTTTGGTCGTGAAGGAATCTTTAAAGCTTTACGGAAGAACAACAACATCTGTAAGGCTTGCTACGGGAATGAGAATAGGTACGTTGATGTATGAACTCGACCGCAACTCCGGCTCCGGCAACCTGCTGCTTTATTCTCTGCTTGGAGAAGGTAAGGCACTGCAATATGACAACAGCGGTGAGTATGTTGATATTTATGAAAAGTTTACATCAAAGATTATACACGATTCGTTTACTGTTGTAGATCATTACGAACACAGCTACGACAAAGCAACGGGCAAGTGCGTCTGCGGATATGTATGCCCCCACAGCGATGTTGACAGCAAAACGGGTGTATGCTCTATCTGCAAATATCAGTTTACTGCGGGCGTTTCGGGCGTGGGAACAGCGAAGTATTTCGATAATATAGACGACGCTTTTACTGCGGCATTATCGGAGGAAAACAACGGCTGTACGCTGACATTGTATAAGCACTGCGAGATTACACAGAACGTAGAAATCGGCAATACAACGGTTACTGTCGATGTGAACGGATGTTCACTCGGCGGAGAGGCAGATATAAGTGTAAATAACGGTGGTGTGCTGTACCTTAAGGACAGCAGGAAAAGCACCTACTACGGATGCATAGACGCACCTTTTAGTGTAAACGGCGGTACGCTTATAAACGGTACTGCAGACGGCGGCAGTTCAGCCGCAGATGTACTCAATTTAGTCATTAACAGTGCTAAGTGTGTCGAAATATACGGCGGCATATTTGAGAATGTTTATATTGCACACGCAAGCGGTGTAGCTTTATACGGCGGAAGGTACAACACCATCTGCGGCGAGGAAAGCAACAGCACACCTGTAAACGATCTGCTTGCAAAGGGTTATGCATTTGCGACCGTACAAGAATTCACAACTCTCCCCGAAAGTATAGTTGACGGCAGTGCGAAGACGATCGGCGACGGACTTACAAATGTCATGGTTGTAGCGCATGAGCATAGATACAACGTGGAAACGGGCAAGTGTCCGTGCGGCGTTTGTGCGCTTGCTATATTTACCGAGACAACACAAAGCTCTGAAACTTATACATTTATTGAAAGCGAAACACAGTTTAAAAATATTGCGGAAAATGAGGCTGACGGTGTATTAAAGCTGACCGGCGATGTAGATTGTATTGTTAAGGGCATAATAATAAACGGCAATAAAACGATCGACATGAACGGTCATACGCTGAATGTTTCGATCGGTACCGAGGAAATAAGCGCAGTAGCGGTTTACGGAAATGTAACCTTTGAAAACAGCGGAAGCAGCCGTGCAGTTATAAACGCCACCGGCGTTTATTCCTATGGAATGGTAACTGTAAACGGAGATATTGAATTCGATACTTTTGCAACATTTGAAGACGGCGACGCTTTGATCAATGCCGGAGTATTCAAGAGCATTTATGTTCAGGGAAGAAGTGTAATTGAAATACTGGGTAGCGGTAAGGCGCTTGCAAGTGAAAGCGGAGAAATACTGAATGCAAGCGTACAACAAATATACAAAGCAGGCGATAATATATTTGTTACGGCTCACCCGAAGCATACATACGATGATCACGGCAACTGCGCTTGCGGATATAAGTGTCTGCATGACGGCGAGGGTCAGGTAGATGAAGACAGCGCCAACAAGGTGTGCAGTGAGTGCGGTGCGAAAATTTACGCAAAGGTAACTACTGCCGACGGAAAGGTAAAGTATTTCGACGACATAACCGAGGGCTTACGGTATGCGGATAAGGCTGAAAACAAGGGCTGTGTTTTCACTCTTGTAACAACCGGTGGACTTGAGAACGATATTACATTGTCAAGCGGTCAGTTTACTATTACCGCGATCGACGACAATTATATCAACGCTTATACACGGAAGATCAATATTAAGGGTGCAGAAATTACTGTTGAGAACTGCGCTTTTAATTGCTTTGTAGGTTTATATAGCGGTTCTCTTACATACCCTGAAGGCTCGACCTCCGTTTGCATTAACGGTATTAGTGTATTTGGCGGTACTTTAAATATCAGTGACGGCGTAAGTGAAAACTTCGGTGCTAATAAATTTACTATATCAGACACTGCAACGGACGCAAAGGTGACTATAGGCGGCGGTATTTACGGTGAGATCAAACTCGGACAGTATACGTTTAAGGATATACTGGCAAGCGGCACTCGCTTAATAAGCGTTGAATACTCGCAGGAGACTGATGAGATAATAGCTACTAATGAATTATTATACAGCATTGTTTCCGAACAAAACACCTTGGGCGTTGATGATGACAAAGACTATCGGTTTGTCAAGTGCGAGCATAAGAATGAGGACGGCAGTTATGCCTTTAATGAGGGCGGTATATGCAAATACTGTAACTCTGAGTTTGCCGCAAGCGTAAGCTATACAGCAGACGGCGGCGAAAAGACAGAACTGTTCAGCAATATATGCGACGCTTTTGACAAGGCTAATGAGATAGGTACGGCTACTATAACGCTGTATAAGGATATTACAGACAGCGAACGTACACAGGAGATTACCGTTATGGGCAATGTAACGCTTGAACTGAACGGTAAAACACTGGGTGGTCGTTATGGCATAGTGCGTATATCGGTATCTGACGGTGGCACGCTTACTGTAAACGGCGATGGCAATATGGATACACCTATTTACGTTAATGAAAACTCAAAATTAGTCATTAACGGCGGTGGATACTTCAATTCTGTGTCAGTTAAAAAAGGAGGCAACGCAGAAATAGGCGGCGGCACTATACGAGGTCTGTCCGTTCGCGGTAACGTAAAACTCAGCGGCGGTAAATTCAACGACATCGAGATATTTAACGGCAATCTTGAATCTGTTCTGGCTGACGGTTATGCTTATAAAGTGGACGGCGGTGCATGGCTTTCAATTGCAGAACGTGCAGAGAGCGTTTATAGCAGTTTGAATAACAACGATAAACCGTTGAGTGTAGAAGAAGCGCCGATAAAGAGCGCAAGTATTGCGTGGGTAGGCGAAGAAGCGCCTGTTATATACCGTAACGGAGAGAAATATTTATACGTCAATATTACATACGAATTGGCGGTCGGTTCAAGGGGTGCAACCTATTCGGATTTTGTAAACGGCAATAATCGCATTAAAGATTATAATTTGTACAATAAATATATGGTACACTGTTATGAAATCGGTAAGCTTGCGGCGAAAGACGGCGAGGTTGAATATTACATTGTACTGAAGTGCAACGGATACGAATATAAGTCGAATGTGCTTAAGCTTACACTTGCGACCTGCTCGCACCCTGAGGATAGCTTATTATACGAGAACGACGGTTTTGTAATCTGCGGTATATGTGACGCATTGATAGAAGCCGAGGTAGTAGATGCTGACGGCAAGTCGTTAGGTTATGCGGATATAGAGAGTGCCATAAAGCTGGCACAGGAGAACGAGGGCAGCACTGTAAAGCTGATGTCGGAAGGAGTATCTGAGTCCATTACCGTGACAGGCGGCAGGTTTACTGTTGACTTTAACGGTAAGAAGGTATTTTATCAGTTCGATGTCAACGGCGGTGACGTGACTTTCACTTCTTCGGTAAAACAAGCCGATGTAGAAACTCTGATAAGCAAAATCGAAGTAACCGGAGCGGACGCTAAGGTTACAATTGACGGTAAAATCAAGCTGGGAAGTGTAACATTAACAAGCGGTGCGCTTGCAGTAAACAGTGCCGAGAGTTATATTAAAGAACTGTCAATAAATGGCGGAAAGACTGTTGTAAACGGTGCAAATATTGATGCACTGAAAGCTAACGGCGGAGACACGGTCATCAATTATGTTACAGCCGATTCTTTAAGCGTGAATATCAACGGGTCCGGTAGCATCTCTATCGTAACCGGCGAGTTCGGTAGCACCACTTGCAAAACAGACAGCGGTTATACTTTAGGTATGGCAATTGCGAGTGGAAGCGTAGTTTTCGGCAATAATATAAATGGCTTTACTATTTACACATACGATGCTATTCAGACCATGACAAAAACCGATAGAATTTTTGTTGATAAGTGCGACCATAAGGACGGAAAAGGCAGTTATGTGCTTGACGGAAATCCCTGTCCTTACTGCAATGAGGAAATTGTTGCAACTGTAAGCTATACGGCTGACGGCGGCGAAATGACAGATCTGTTCAGCGATATTTATGACGCTTTTGCCAAGGCTAATGAGGCAGAAAAGGCTACTGTAACGCTGCAGAAGAACATCACGGACGATATTACAGATACGATAGCTGTTACAGGCAATGTTACGCTTGAACTTAACGGTAAAAGGCTCTCACAACCCAGTACTGATGTATGGTATTCCATAGAAGTAACGAGCGGTAAGCTGACCGTTAACGGCAGTGGCTTAATAAAACGTGTTGCCGTTCGCAACGGCAGCAATGCGGAAATCAACGGTGGTACTTTCTCTGACTTCATAATTAAAGACGGCGGTAACGCTGTAATTAATGGCGGCAAATTCAACAGCATAAAGGTTTCAGGTGAAGGCAGAAACGTAGGACAGCTTCTTGCGGATGGCCATGCCTATAAGAATTTCGACGGCTTCTGGTCTACTGTTGCAGAACGTGAAAAGCAGGATATAGCTAATGTAGAAGTAAAGGAAGCGCCGATAAAGAGCGCAACAATTACCGCTAATGACGAGTCACCGATAATATACCGTAACGGTAGAAAGACTGCATCTTTCACTGCCGATGTGACATATACGGGAAATGAAACACTCTATGTTACCGGATGCTTAATTGACGGAACGGTAATAAAGGAAAAAACGGACTTATCAGGCAATCGCTATTATTTATTTAGCGGTGAAGTTGATAAAGCAGTGGCAGAAGACGGAGAAATCCAATATTACTGCATATTTACCTATGACGGATATGAATATAAGTCGAATGCGGTAACGCTTACAGTAGCTACCTGTCAGCACCCCGTCGAAAGCGTAAAATGTGACGATAACGGTTGTGTGTGCGGTATATGCAACAGAGCACTACCGGCTTCGGTAGAGCTGTCTGACGGCACGTTATCGTATTACGAAAACTGGAATGACGCTATCGGCGCTGCCGAGGAAAGCGAAGGCTGTACATTAAAGCTGTTAAACTACAGTTTGGTTAACAATAATGAAACGTTTGACATAAGCAAGGGTAGATTTACCGTTGATTTAAATAAAAATGACGGCAACACAGCATTTGCGTTTGATGTCAAGGGCGGAGATATAACGTTTACGGCATCGCAAGCAGCCTCAAGTTCACTTACCGGTGTAACGGTATCGGGTGAGAATGCCAATGTTTTAATTGACAGTAAAGCCGAGTTGAATTCTTTAGTTGTAAATTCCGGAAAGGTTACTGTCGACGGTGCTTTTATCAACGCAATAACGATAAACGGCGGAGACACGGTTATCAAAAATGTTCATGCCGGTTCTTTAAGCATGGAAGGCAATGGGTCCGGTAATATATCTATCGTAAGCGGCAGATTCGGCTTTGTGGCTTGCAATGGATATACTTTAGGCAGGGCAATTGCGAGCGGAAGCAGAGTTATAGGCCATGATATGAATGGCGCTATTGTTTACAAATATGCTGATATTCAGAGCATGACCAGTGCCGATAGTATTAATGTTGAAAAGTGCGACCATAAGGACGAAAACGACAGTTATGCGCTTGACGGAAACCTTTGTCCTTACTGCAATGAGGAAATCGCCGCAACTGTAAGCTATACGGCTGACGGAAGCGAGCAGACAGATCTGTTCAGCGATATTTATGACGCTTTTGCCAAGGCTAACGAGGCAGGTACGGCTACTGTAACGCTGTATAAGGATATTACAAACAGCGAACTTACACAGGGCGTTACCATTACCGGCAATGTAACGCTTGCACTGAACGATAAAAAACTGGGTGGCACTTTTGCTTTCAACGCACCTGTAGAAGTATCCGACGGCGGTATGTTTACCGTAGGCGGCGATGGCAAAATGCGGATGCCTATTAAAGCTTACGCAAACTCAAAGTTAATCATCAACGGCGGTGAATTCACATCGGTGATGGTTTACATAGACGGCGACGCAGAAATAGGCGGCGGCGTTATAGACGCTCTGACCATTATAGGTAACGCTAAAGCAAAAATCAGCGGCGGTAAATTCTACAACATCGAGATAGCAAACGGCAGTCTTGAATCTGTTCTGGCTGACGGTTATGCATATAAAAAGGACGGCGGTGCATGGCTTTCAATTGCAGAACGTGCAGAGAGCGTTTATAGCAGTGTGAATAACGACAATAAACCGGTGAATGTAGAAGAAGCGCCGATAAAGAGCGCAACGCTTAGCACAGAAATAAACAAGCTGTATCGCAACAGCAACGCAAACCCCACGCTGAAGTTCAACCTTGCTCTTGCTCACGGCTCGAACCTGAACGACTCGTATGTAAGTAAGAGATACGGTATAAACTCCTATGTAAGCGGAGATATAATTTATAGCAGCTTAAGCGCACTTGTAAAGGACGCTAAATTGTCGGCAGACGAAATAATTGATAAGGCGGGCAACAGCGTTGCTGCCAAGATATACTTCGTAGTTATTACCGATGACGGCTATGAAATAAAGTCGAACACTGTAAGCATAGACCTTGTTGATTGTGATCATTCTCAGGTGGTCGATCCTACAGCGGACAAGGAAACCGCAGGTAATATTACCGAGCCGACATATTGCGAGATATGCGAGAGCAAGTTCAATGCAAAGATAACAAAGGGCGACGATGTCAAGTATTATAACGATCTTGACGAGGCTGCGAAAGACGCTCAGAAGAGCGAAAACGAGGGCTGTACCTTATATCCGCTTTATAACAAGAACGGATACGGCGGTCAGTTAGTCATAACCGAAGGTAACTTCACGCTCAAGTACGCAGTTCGTACAGCGTTCTCACGTCCGATCATCATAAACGGCAAGGCAAAGCTGACGGTTACGGGACGTTGTGCGGTGACAGCGTTTGAGAATCAAGACGCATTCATAGTGAGGGGCGGTGATGTCACATTTGACGGGCTTGCAACAGGCAGCAATGTGACCATAAACGGCGGAAATGTTACAATGACTGCCAACAACATAAATTGCCTTACTATAAACGGCGGTAATGTATCCATTTCGTCAGGTGGGTTTGCCGAAATCATAACTAATGCCCCGAATAAGGTGATAGCCGATTATATCGATCCCGGCTTCTGGGTACAGGACAGAGGAACAAAAGAGTGGATAGATATATACAGTCTTAATAAGGCAACGGCATCATCGACAAACGGACTTACGGTACGGTTGTGTCCGATGCAGATAATCAAGCCGATTGATACTGTATATTACACCAACGGTTATTATCCGGGCGACATACCGTCACTTCAAATAAATGCAGAGCCGTGGTATTCAAACGAGGTTGACGCAAAAGTTGCTTATCAGTGGATCGCCATTGATGAAAACGGCAACGAAACAGAGATAGAGGGCGCTACAGACAGAAAGCTGTCGCTCGAAAATCTCACAACGGGCAGGTACTACTGCCGTCTTACCTACAGCAATGCTACAACTGCGGGAGTTTCGATGAAGTCGGACGTTGTAACGGCTACGATAACCGAATGTGAGCATTCCGGAGGAGAGGCTACCTGCACCGAAAAGGCAAAGTGTGAAATATGCGGTGCGGAGTATGGCGAACCTCTCGGTCACGACTATGTTGTAATCAACGTAGTTGAGCCTGACTATTGCAACGAAGGCTACAGCGTATTTGAATGCACAAGATGTAAGGATTCATATATCGGAAACCGTGTTCCCGTAAAGCCTATTCCCGACGTGGAAGAAATAGCGGTTGAAAAGACGACATACAATGAAGTCGATATAAGCTGGAAGGATATAAGCGACGTTGACGGATATTATGTTGAATGCTATGTCGGCGATCAGTGGAAGCAGATTAACTGCAGTGCTGACGGCGACAGAGTAGCGGCAAAGCTGAGCGGTCTTTCTGCAGGCCTTAAATATAAGGTAAGGATAGCGGCTTATGCAGGAAGCTTCACCGGCAAGTTCAGATATTTCTATGTTGATACTGTTCCTTCTCCCGTATGGAATATAAATACGGTGAAGGCTACCGATGAAACGGTAAGAATAAGCTGGAGCAGAAACACCAGAGCGGACGGCTACAAGGTAGAGTGGTACATTGATAATCAGTGGTCCGTAAAGACTGTTACCGGCAACAATAATATATCGGCGGTTATAGACGGACTTTGTGCAGGAACACGATATAAAGTAAGGGTAAGCGCATATAAGGGCGACCTTTACAGCCCGTATACATACGGCTATATAGATACGCTCCCGTCAAAAGTTACGGGTATTACGAAGACAGTAACATCTTCTTCGTTTACGCTTAAATGGGATAAGAACGAAAGTGCGGACGGTTATACCGTTCAGTACTATGCAGACGGTAAGTGGAATGAAAAGACGCTGACCGGTAATAGCAAAACTACCGTTACAATAGGCTCGCTTAAGGGCTACAAAACCTACAAGGTCAGAATAAAGGTTTATAAGGGTGAGCTTCAGAGTACATTCGACGATATTTATATCACTACCGCTCCGACAAAGGTCAGCGGTCTTAAGGTAAAGAGTGCGGTTGACTCAAAGGCAGTAGTTATATGGAATGCGGATGCAAACGCTGACGGATATAACGTAGGATATTATATCGGCGGTAAGTGGGTCGAAAAGACCATAACCGATAATAAGACAGCAATGGCTGAACTTGACGGACTTACACCTTACAGCACATATAAAGTAAGGGTAAGAGCGTATAAGGACAATCTGTACGGCGATTACAGCTATACTACTGTTACTGCAGTGCTTTCACCGGTAACCAATATCAAGGTTGTATCGGCAAAAAGCAACTCGATAACCGTTAAGTGGGGTAAAAACGCCAGTGCAGACGGATATAAGGTTGAAATCTACACAGGCGGCAAGTGGGTCAAAAAGACGTTAAAGGGCAGTGCAAATGCTACTGTCACTATTGACGGACTCAGGGCCGGAAGCGTGTATAAGGTAAGGATTGCGTCTTATAAGGGTGCAAATACAAGCACTTATACTTATGCGAATGTGAATACAGCCAAATAAGCTGACAGCAAAAAAAAAGAACACCGGGCGACCGGTGTTCTTTTTTGTGTATCAGATGCGTTTTTACTATAAGAACAAACTGAGCCGTAAGCAAGAGTGCTTACGGCTGTAGTTTGTTTATTGCTTTTTATGATGCCGCCGTTTTGCTGTCCTGCGGTAAGCAGAATTTTGAAAAGGCGAATCCGGTGCGGCTCACGGCCGCCGCTTACTTAAAATAACGGTTTAAAAGACCTTCAAATGCCTTGCCGTGTCTTGCTTCGTCCTTAGCCATCTCGTGAACTGTGTCGTGGATAGCGTCAAGATTCAACTGCTTTGCTCTCTTTGCGAGGTCGAGCTTGCCCTGTGTAGCGCCGTGCTCTGCGGCAACTCTCTTTTCGAGGTTTTCCTTAGTCGATGCGCTTACAACATCGCCTAAAAGCTCTGCGAACTTTGCAGCGTGTTCAGCCTCTTCCCAAGCTGCCTTTTCGTAGTAAAGGCCTACCTCGGGGTAACCTTCTCTGTGAGCGGCTCTTGCCATAGCGAGATACATACCTACCTCTGTGCATTCGCCCTCGAAGTTTGCCTTTAAACCTGCAAGAATCTCTTCATCGTCAACTGCCTTTGCAATGCCTACCTTGTGCTCGTCTGCAAATACAAGCTTTTCGCTTTCCTTAAGCTCTGTGAACTTGCTGCCGGGAACCTTGCACTGGGGGCAGAACTCGGGAGGTGTATCTCCCTCATGAACGTAACCGCATACCGGACATACCCACTTTTTCATAGTAAATTACCTATCCTTTCATAGTGATAAAATCATTATTTTCTTATTGTTATTAGCGAAATCAGTAACGTTTACTGATTTGTTGGTTTTATTATAACCGATACTTCGGCGTTTGTCAAGAGGTTTTTGAAAATTTTTTTGTAAAAATTAGGTTAGTTAGGACTTACTAAAAAGGGTGAGGTTTTGGAAGGGTTGGTGTGGGGCGAGTTGTGATTGTGAACGCTTAGAAGTTTTAGGGATAGAAGTTCTATCAACTTCAATCCCCACCGTCTTGACGGCAGACCGACTTAGTAATTATAAAAGTCGGATATATCGCATAAAAACGCTGTAAAATTAGGCTTGTGCCTTGCCGTCAAGCCACCTCCCCTTTTTCGAGGGGAGGCAAGGGTGATAGCGATTTGCTACATTTTGCGAAACCGGCAAAGTGTTTATAAGCCAAGTTTGGTGTTTGCAGTTTATATGCGGTTGTGATGAATTGTAGGAATATTCGTAGTGGAGTGGGCGGGATAGTGCGGATACAGAATCATATCGGAGAATACAGATGTTAGCATTACGAAAAGTGAGAGGGATAGTGCGGTTTTGGAAGTTTAGGGCGGCTTGGGAGGAGAATTACCGTTTTCAGCCGATTAAATGCCGTTTGTGCCTTTTTCGTTGCAATTGCCGAGAAAAACGATTATAATTAATATGTGAGAATATGGTTATAATTACGGCTAAGAGAAAAGGAGAGCTTATGAGAAAAACAAGCGAAAAGATATTACGGACACTGCTTGCGGCATCGGTGCTTACAACGGCTGTGCTATCGAGCGGCTGCCTTGACGATGAGGAGGAGATTTCCGACGGCACGGCAAGCGACAACAGGCAGACGAGTGACGGCGGTAATTCGGAAGGCAGTGAAAGCAGTGATAATAAATATGACGGAAGTGTTACGGGCAGTCGTGCGTCAAAGCTGACGTTCAGCGGCTCGGACGGGATAAGCATTGCAAGAAAACAGCGTGAAGCCGAAAAACCTATGGGCGAGGACGGCACACAGACGGTATTCGTTTATATGTGCGGAAGCGACCTTGAAAGCGAGAACGGGCTTGCGAGCGGCGACATTGAGGAAATGATCGCAGGGTCACAAAGCGAGAACGTGAAATTCGTCATTCAGACGGGCGGCGCGGGAGCGTGGGCGGATACATACGGCATCTCTGCCGAAAAGACACAGCGTTATGTTGTAACCGGCGGAGAAATAAGCCTTATCGAAGAAAAAGAGTCTGTCAATATGGGCAAGGAGGATGTGCTTGTCGATTTTTTAAGCTGGGGTATAGAAAACTATGCGGCGGCTAAAATGGGGCTTATCTTCTGGAATCACGGCGGAGGAAGTATAAGCGGCGTGTGCTTCGACGAGCTTAACGAGAACGATTCGCTGTCGCTTGAGGAAATAGACACTGCGCTTACATCTGTATATGACAAGATGACGGATAAGTTTGCGTTCATCGGCTTTGACGCTTGCCTTATGGCAACGGTCGAAACGGCGAATATGCTTGTTCCGCACGCTGACTATATGTTTGCGTCTGAGGAAACGGAGCCGGGATACGGCTGGGATTATACCGAGATAGCAGGCTTTATGGAAAGTAATCCGACAGCGGATACAGCCGAACTCGGAAAGACGGTCGCTGACAGCTTTATGGCATCGTGCGAGGCTATCGGTGCAGGCGGCGAGGCTACGCTTTCGATAACGGATCTCAGCCGAATAGACGAACTTGTAAAGGCGGTGAATGATGCCGCCGAGGAAATGAACGATATTTCTTCCGACCCTGCACTGCTTGCGAATGCGGTAAGAAGCATCTATACCGTAAGAGCATACGGCAGTAACAACGATACAGAGGGATATACCAACATGGTGGATCTCGGCTCTATGATAGCAGCTACGGTATCGGGCGACAAGGCGGACAAGGTCATGTCGGCGCTTGAAAAGGCGGTAGTGTATAACATCTACGGTGAGGACAAGGACGGCTCAACAGGGCTTTCGACCTACTATCCGTTCGGCGTTTCCGGCTCTGCCGAGCTTGCCACATTCGGCAAGGTGTGCGTAAGTCCGTACTATATGACGTTTGTTGACAGAATAGCCTACGGCGCACAAAACGGCAGTACGGACGGGTACAGCGGTGAAAAAACATGGCTTGCGGACGGTGCGGTGTACTGGAGCGACGGGGATTATTCCGATTATGAGAGCAACTGGGAGCATTACAACAACAAGACCGACAACATGGGCTTCTGCGGTGATAAGAGCAGTGTACAGATAGATGTCGGCCCTGTGCTTGACGATGAGGGAACGTTTTACTTCAATGTTACGGACGATACTATAAACAACCTTGCGAGCGTAAACTGCTCGGTTTACCGTGTTGACGAAGAAACGGGTGAGCTTATCGAATTCGGTGTTGACCAGAGTACAAAGGTTGATTTCTCATCGGGACTGGTCGAGGATAATTTCAGCGGTCAGTGGTATATGATCGAGAATAATCTTATCCCTATGTTCATAGTGGAGAAGAACGGAAACAGCTCAGTATACACATCTCCCGTAAAGCTCAACGGCAAGGAAACAAATCTGCGTATAGCTATGACGCAGGACGGCAATGCATATGACATAACGGCGCTTGGAACATGGGACGGTGTAAACGAAAACGGCGAGTCGGCAAGGAGTGTTGTTCCGCTTAAAGAGGGAGATGTCATAGTGCCGATATTCAACACCTACGACAGCGAGGGTAACTTTGCAGGCAAAGCCGAGGGTGATGAATGTACCTACAGCGGCGACAATATGATAGAGTTTGTCAATCTGCCTGCAGGCGACTACAGATACAGCTTTGTTATAAACGACATTTACGGAAACGTGTGCTATACCGGATTCACGGTGTTTACGACCGACGATGACGGGAATGTGTTCTTTACGCCGGAGGAATAAGCAGGACGGCAAGCCGTATTGATCACGCATTTTTCTTTTACAAAAAAAACTAAGAGGAGAACCCCTATGCCAAACCGGATCATCACGGATATTTCAGATTATATCTTTGTGTCAGGAGAACCTCAAAAGGTCGATGCGATTTTTCTGCCGGGCGGCTCACACCCCGAACAGCCCGAATATGCCGCAGAATTATACCGACAAGGTTTGACTGATTGGATAGTCCCGTCAGGAGGAGTAAGCGTTAAAGAGGAAAAATGGCACGGCGTCCGCTCAAAAGCGGAAATTTATAGTGGCGATTACCGGTCAGACTGCGAGTTTTTTACAGATGTACTCGTAAAAAACGGCGTTCCGCAGACTGCGATCATTGAAGAAAGCAAGTCGGGGCATACCCGTGATAACGCATTTCTCTCTCGTAAAGCCGTTGATGAAAAGGGCATAATGATAAAAAGCGGTATAATTGTTTGTAAAGCCTTTCATGCTCGCCGATGCTTAATGCTGTATCAAATGGCTTTCCCGAATGTTGATGTGACGGTCTGCCCCGTACATTGCTATAACATCACCAAAGAAAACTGGTATACGACCGAAAAAGGAACCGATCGAGTGCTCGGTGAGCTTGCACGGTGCGGAAATCAGTTTGTCGGCGATCTCAAGACTTATCTTGATCTGATATGAAAATACTGTGCTGCCTTCAGTAAAAACAGCAAGCCGTATCAAGTTTCGGCTTTCTCGTTTGTGATAAAATGAATACAGTCGAAAAGATGGAAGAAGGCTGTAAGGGGGAAAACAGATGAGTGGGATAAACGAATGGTATATGAATATTCAGAATATCGTTGACGACATAGACAGGTGTATCAGAAGCGGCGAGGACGAAAAGCTGACACTCGGCAGGCTGTCGCAGACGCTTGGCTACTCGGAATACTATGTTTCAAGGAAATTCGGCGAAATATCGGGAATGAAGCTCAGGGATTATATGAGATACCGCAGGCTTGCTTTTGCGCTGAGGGAACTGAGAGATACCGACAAGGGCATACTTGATATAGCTCTTGACTATGGCTTTACATCTCACGAGGCGTTCACAAGGGCATTCAAAGCGGCATACGGAATTACTCCGAGCGCTTACCGCTTACACCCTGTACCTGTAATTCTCCGCACGGCTATAAGGCCTTTCGACTGCTATCTTTTAGGCATAGGAGGAACAGGTATGGCACAGACAAACGGTGATATTAAGGCGTATTTCGTAGCGATACCGGCTCATAAATTCCTGCATATCAGAAACTACGAGAGTATAGAGTATTACGACTTCTGGGAAAAGCAGAGCCGTATTCCAGGACAGGATTGTGCAACTATATGCGGACTGCTTGACAGTATCAAGGGCAAGCTCGACGATATGGGCGGCGATGAGGCGAACAGCGGAAGCGGTCAGGTGATGGCATTCATTAATGAGCCTGAGGGAAGAATATGCAGCTGGGGCATTCCGCTGGCTGAGGCTTACGGTGTAAGGCTTCCTGCCGACTACAGCGGAGAGATACCAAGGCAGATGCAGATCATAGACGTGCCTGAGGGCGAGTATATCGTATTTGAACACGGACCATTTGACTTTCAGACCGAAAACAGTGCGGTTGAAGCAAAGATAGAACAGGCTATGAAGGACTTTGACTATGAAAAGTCGGGCTATGAGCTTGACAAAACGCAGGGCAGGGTGTTCTACTTCTATCACGACTGCAGGAGATACTGGAAGTATATAAGACCTGTGAGGAAAACCGTATAAACGCAGAACCGCCTTTTAATCGGGGCGGTTCTTCGGATTATGCAGGGCGATGCACTTGACACCGGCTTGATTTTATGTTATATTATAGATACAAAAAGAGGGAAACGACAGACGGTCGCTCCCTGAATTAGGTTTAAGAATAGCCGCCTTCAGCTTGCAACATAGGGCGGTTATTTCTTTTTATTAAAAGAAATGATTGTGAATATCATAACTGTGAAAGCAGTAAGAAATATTCCTATCTGTGTTAAATCACTTAGCGTTATGTACACAGCTTCACCTCCTTTCAAAGTGCAACGCACTTTCGGGAGATGAATTGACCGCCTGACGTCCAAGGTTTCCCTCGTGAATATTTTAGCATATTATCGGGGGGGATGCAACTTCATAAACAGCCGCTCCCGAGATTGAATTAAAAATCAACTGCCTTTTAATCGGGGCGGTTTTTCTTGTTTTCTCCTCACGGTGTAAAAATATCGGCAAGCAGTCGTAATTTTCGTCAAAGCACTTGATTTTTCGGGCGGTTTGGTTTAAAATAATAATGATATTGCGTTCAGCAAAAATAAATTCAGAAAGGTATCTTATTTAAATGAAAATTCTGGTAGTAAATGCCGGCAGTTCATCACTGAAGTATCAGCTTATAGATATGAAGGATGAGTCGGTCATAGCAAAGGGAAATTGCGAGCGTATCGGTATAGACGGAAAGATCACTCACAAGACGTTTGACGGCAGGGAATATGTAGAGGAATGTTCGTTCCCCACTCACACAGAGGCTTTTGAAAAGCTGGTTGAGGTAATGACAAAGGGCGATGCCGCTGTTATCAAGGATATGAGCGAGATAGGCGCTGTAGGTCACAGAATAGTGCAGGGTGCTGAGGTATTCACAAAGACAACGATCGTAACGGACGAGGTCATAGATCAGATAGACGGTCTTGCTGACCTTGCTCCTGTACATAACCACGCACACGCACTTGCGCTGAGAGCCTGCAAGAAGGTTATCCCCGAAACAACTCCTCAGGTAGTAGTATTCGATACGGCGTTCCACCAGACAATGCCTCCCAAGGCTTATATGTTCGGTATGCCTTATGAGTGCTATGAGCAGTTCCACGTAAGAAAGTACGGCTTCCACGGAACATCGCACCGCTTTGTATCAATGAAGTACGGCGAGGTCACAGGCAAGAGCCTTGAAGGTCTTAACATTGTATCCTGCCACCTCGGCAACGGTTCATCCATAACAGCTATCAAGGACGGAAAGTCTGTAGATACATCAATGGGCTTTACTCCTCTTGACGGTATCATCATGGGTACACGCTCGGGCAGTGTTGATCCCTCGGCTGTTGAATTCGTACAGAACAAGCTGGGCTTCACTCCCGCACAGATGAGCGACTATCTCAACAAGAAGTCGGGCTTCCTCGGACTTTCGGGTCAGTTCAGCGACAACAGAGATATTACAAGTGCCGCACAGCAGGGCGACAAGCGTTCACAGCTTGTTACAGATATGCTGACATACGAGATAAAGAAGTACATCGGTTCTTACACAGCCGCTATGAACGGTCTTGACGTTGTTATCTTCACAGGCGGTATCGGCGAGAACGCTCCGGAAGTAAGAAAGGGCGTATGCGAGAATATGGAATATCTTGGCATCAAGCTCGACAACTCTGTAAACGACGGCTTAAAGGGCAAGCTCACAAAGATCTCTGCTCCCGACAGCAAGGTCGAGGTATGGGTAATTCCTACAAACGAGGAGCTTCTTATTGCCCGTGATACACTTGAGATCACAGGTCTTGACAAGAATGCGTAAGTGAAGCGATAGATATAGGCGGTTTCCCCGCTCCCGAGGTTTCGGGGGCGGGGTTTTTATGCAAAAATGGGGATGGGTATTGCAAAAAGTGAGGAAAAGGAGTAAAACAGCATAATAAAAAATGCGAAAAGGGCGGAAAATGCCGAAATAAAAAATGCGAAAAGGACGGAAAATGCCGAAATAAAAAATGCGAAAACAGTTTTTGCATAATATACGGCTGATTTTATTGACGGTTTGCGGCACGAAGATAAAACGCTGTATTTGATATAAAGCGGTCTGCTTTGGAAATTGCGGAATTTTTGGTTGACTGCCGGGCTGAAATCTGTTATAATATAATTAGCGATAACTAACTTTAGAACAGGAACGGAAAAATCATGCAGAAAGTAAACAGTATGACAAAGGAAGAGCTGGCGCATTACGGAACGCTTATCGGCGAAGCCTTCGCCGCAGAGGGCGACGGTATTGCCACAACTGCGCCTCGTGAGGATATTATAAAGGCGTTTGAGATAATGACGGAGTATTTCTACAATTCGGGGGTTTTGTACACTACGTCCGACAATCACGAGGGGTTTCTTGCGTATTGGCGCAAAAGCACTAAAATAAAGCTGAAGCCTGCGTTACATATGGTCGGGAGAATGCTCAGGGAGATGTCATTTCGCAGTGTGAGAATAGTGGCTGGTTCAAGCGAGGAGCTTTACGCCAAAGTTTACAAAAAGGAAAAGGATTATGTAGCGGTGTCGATGGTGGTAGTTCTGCGTGAATATCAGGGAAAAGGATATATGAAAAAGATACTGGAACACCCTTTTTCCGAAGCGGCAAGGGAGGGTATACCCTGCGTGCTTGATACCGACACTGAGCTTAAGGTAGCTAAATACACTAAGTGCGGAATGAAGAATACCGCTAAAAAGCAACTGAAATCCGGTCAGTATCTGTATACTATGGAGTACAGGGAAGATTGACGGGTTCAGATAGCATATTGAATACAGATTTTTTCCGTTCCGGGTTATCGGGGCGGAATTTTTGGTTGCAAGTGCAGGAAATACGCTTTTTTACGGCGGTTTTAATCTATAAACGCTTGACAACAGAGCCGAAATAATGTACCATTAAAGTATCTTAAAACGTAAATCCGCCCGTGTGACAGGCTTACGGGCGAAAAGGAAGTAACAATGGAAAAGAAGAAAAAATCTTATCTGAGCAAAGCGGTGTTCGGATTGCTCATCGTGGCTTTTACGGTATGCTGTATTATTGCCGCACCGATAACCGAAGCCAAAGGTACGCTGTGGTCGCTGTTTCCGCCGGTCATAGCGATAGGACTTGCACTTATCACAAAGGAAGTGTATTCCTCGCTGTTTGTCGGAATATTGTCGGGAGGAATAATCTATGCGGCGGCATCGGGAACGGGATTTGAGGGAACGTTCAAGGCGGTCGTGCAGGACGGTCTTATAACAAATCTTTCAAACGCATACAATGTCGGAATACTGGTGTTCCTTGTTGTACTGGGAATAATCGTTGTACTGATGAACAAGGCGGGCGGCAGCCGTGCCTACGGTGAATGGGCGGCGGCTCATATCAAGGGCAGACGGGGAGCTGCACTGTCAACGTTTTTCCTCGGTGTGCTGATATTCGTTGACGATTATTTTAACTGTCTGACTGTAGGCTCGGTAATGAGGCCGATAACCGACAAGCACAACATATCACGTTCAAAGCTCGCTTATCTTATAGATTCGACAGCCGCACCTATCTGCATTATCGCACCTATCTCATCGTGGGCGGCGGCGGTAAGCGGTACGGTCGAGGGCGTAAACGGAATATCGCTGTTCATAAACACTATCCCGTATAATCTGTACGCATTTTTAACGATACTTATGGTAATATTCATATCGGCGAGCGATACGGATTACGGACCGATGAAAATACACGAGGATAACGCAAAGAACGGTGATATTTTCACGACGCAAAACAATACTTATGAGCAGGACGCACAGCCGGTGACCGAGCGTGGCAGGGTTATTGACCTTATACTTCCGGTTGCTGTGCTTATCGTGTTCTGCGTTGTGGGTATGATCTATACCGGCGGTTTTTTCTCCGGTACGGATTTTGTGACGGCATTTGCAAACTGCGATGCGGCCTACGGTCTGTCGCTCGGCTCTATCTCGGCGCTGATAGTTATAATCGCATATTATATGTTCCGCCGTGTGCTGAAGTTCAACGAATGTATGGATTCTATTGCCGCAGGATTCAAGCAGATGGTGCCTGCGATACTCATACTGACTTTTGCGTGGACGCTTAAAACGATGACGAACCACCTTGAAGCAGGTGCTTTTGTTTCGGGAGTGGTACAGAGTGCAACGGCGCTGAGCGTGCTTCTGCCTGTAATACTGTTCGTGGTGGCTATCGGGCTTGCTTTTGCAACGGGAACATCGTGGGGAACGTTCGGCATACTTATCCCTATTGTTACGAGCGTGTTTGAGTCGGAGCTTGCGAATGTTTCGCAGACGGGAGAAATTCCGTCAATGGTCATCATCTGCATTTCAGCCTGCCTTGCGGGTGCGGTATGCGGCGACCACTGCTCGCCTATCTCGGACACCACCATTATGGCATCGACAGGCGCACAGTGCGACCACGTCAATCACGTTTCGACACAGCTTCCTTATGCGCTGACAGTTGCGGCAGTGTGCGTTGTCGGCTATCTGCTGTCGGGCTTTGTGCATAACGTATTCATAGTGCTTGGCTTCTCGTTGGCACTTATGCTGGCGGTGCTGTTTGGAATAAGATTTTTTGTAAAGAGAAAAGAAGGCAGAGGCTGAGAAATGGCGACATCGCAGGAATATATAGAGTTCGTATGTGAACAGCTTGTCGGCATAGAAAACGTGCGGTATAAAAAGATGTTCGGCGAATATATGGTTTATGTCAATGATAAGCCTGTCCTGCTCGTCTGCGACAATACGGTATATGTTAAAAAACTCCCCGAAATCGAAGAACTTATGTCGGGTGCTGAGTGCGGTGTGCCGTATGACAGTGCAAAGGAGCATTATATACTTGACATAGAGGACAGGGAGCTTACGGCAAAGGCGGTCGAAATTCTCGAACGGATAACTCCTGTGCCGAAAAAGAAAGCCAAGAAGAAATAATGTATAAATGGGGTTGAGGGGCGTAGCCCCCAACAGGGACTAGGGGCGGTAGCCCCAGTA
>ERZ779874.1302-NODE-1302-length-24678-cov-4.390773_pt1 | contig 24678 bp, 19 predicted proteins | sample MGYA00511031_ERZ779874 | MGnify/ENA primary metagenome ERZ779874 (study PRJEB29588, sample SAMEA2156850) | human gut metagenome | biome: human gut; feature: human-associated habitat; material: faeces | place: Denmark | collected 2008/2010 ...
TGACGGTGCCGTCCTTCAGGCCCGTGTCGCGATCCTCGATCTCGAGGATGTACATCACGTTGGCCTTCTCGCCCAGGACCTCGACCATCGTCTCGGCGATGGACTTGCGCAGATCGGCCCCCTGGGTGAAGGAGACGTAGATGGAATTATGCTCGGGGTCCCACTTGCCGCCCATGGCCGTTCCCCGCAGCTTGGGCACGGCGTAGAAGAGCCCCGCGTTGACGTTGTTGCCATTGAGCAGCAACTCCGCGACCACCCGGTTATAAAGTTTGACGACGTGGAGGATCGTCTCCTGACGGAGTCCGCTCTCCTCCTGGTGCAACAGGTCGACGATATCGTCGAGGTCGTAGGTCTGCCCCGTCTCGACGATGAAGATCTTGTCGTTCTTGTCGTCCGTAGTGACTGTATTATCGGCCAGCCAAGCCTTGATCACGTTCTTTGCCATAAGTTTAACTATTTAGGTTGATGATTGAAGATTCATTCGGGGTTCGCCACCCGCAGGGGTACGACCTCGTACCACGCCGGGGCGGCTTGCCATTGGCGGAGGGAGGCATCCCATGACGTCCACGGCGCGTCGCCCACCGCTTTCGTATTGATGGTAAGGTGGCAATCGGGACGAGAGACCGGGCTCGTAATCACGAAATCGAACGTAACCGTTTGCCCCGACAAGGCGGTCAGGCGACCCAAAATAGGGTTACTCGTCGCCTGCTTCACGATCTCATCACCGCTCGCGACTTCTGTCTCCCCCGTCAACACGCAAAGCGAGGAGCTCGTGTGCTGCCACGTCCAACGGTCAATCGGGATTCGCTTGTCTTCTCCGGCCACGCCCACCAGATAACCCTCAACGCTGAAGGTACAGCCCTCGGGCAGGGTGATCGCGTAATTGTCCGTCAGCTTGCCCTGACCATCCAAAGCGACGCTTACGGGATAGCCCCCAATGGGCGCGACTTGCGCCGTCACCTCCAGATACAAGGCGCTTTCCGCCAGGCGCAAGGCCAACGGCAGGATATGGTTGCGCGGGAGGGTTTCACTCCTCGTATTCCCCGTCATGGTCTTTCTTTCAATATTCACCGTAATCTCGAATGGAGCCGTACGCCCCCAGGTCTCGTTCACATAAAAACTGACGATCTCCTGCGGATCCGCTTGGCTATCGATCACAAGATCTTTAAACGTAAACTCTTTTGCCGAATTACTAGCCCCACTCGGAGCTGAAGGGTTTTCCGCATCCGGCTCGAACAGAGCCACCTGATTCGAGAAATCACTCATGGTCAACTTTTCGACCGTAACCGGAGCGCCCTGCTGGTTCTGCAACGTGATATCCACCCGGCTGACGAGGCGCACCAGCTCAATATTCACCTGCTGGCCGCTGACCGTCAGGTTCACGTTCCGACGGACCACGCTCATGGGGATGAAACCTCCATCCTCAAAATTGACCGTAGCGGCGGGATCCTTCAGGATGACATCATCCACAGCCGTGTTATCCCATTTCTCATTTTTGCTTATTTCTATCAACGTCGTCAAGAAAGAGGTCTTATCGTCTCTAATCGGATGGACCTTATCCATATTGGCGAAAGCATAGATGGTTTTTGCGCCTGGCTTCAGGTCGACGGTTGTCGAATACTGAGCCACGTTGCCCGCGCCATCCTCTTTCAAAGCCTTTTGAAACGAGGTACTATCCGTCGCGTTGATGACCATCTCGATCTTGCCCTCCGCATCGACGATGAAGGCGATCAGGGAGTTCATGAACTCATGCTTGCGGGCATTGTTGTCGCCATTGAAAGCACGAGTCTCCACCGTCCCTTCCGGGCCAAATTGGATCGTGACCGCCTCCAGGATGGTCTCCTCCTCTATGGGTTCCTCTGGCCCTACGGGTGACGGCACGATCGCCTCCTCCTCCGAGCAGGCCAGCATCATGGCCATCAACCCGGCCAACAGGATCTTCCCGATCATATATTTTCCGATACTCATAACTTATTCTCCTCCTTGCGTATTATCATTCAATCAATATTACATCTTCCGCACTAAGCAGCGTCCAGTCTCGAACCGAGAAGTTGATCACCAACGACTCGTCGCCGGGGATGTCGCCCCCGATCGAACCAATCTGTTTAACCCCCAGTTTATAGACGTTGTTTCTCACGATCGCGTACTCCATCACGCCAGCACCGTCGCCATTCTCCAGGTCATTCTCCGGTTTCCCGTCGTTCGCATGCTTGATCCAATAGGTATAGTAACAGATACCATTCTTGTAGGTACTTACATGGTAATCGTGCAAAAGGCGGCGGGTCGTACCCGAAGCGACATCTGTTCCCACATCGACCGTAGCCACGCCATCCGATGAGGTATAATGATTGGTATGCTCCATATAATAAGCCCAGCGCAAAGTGGCTTTATCCTCGACAGATAAATCCCCTGTATGGTCGTTCACCTTTTCCAGCAAATAGTTCTTATAACCGGTCGGGTCGTCCGATTTCAGGTAATCGATAAATTTCGTATTAAAATCCTCATACGTATTGATCGTGTTCCAATATGTATCACTTATGATCATGTTATTCCACCCATTCGGGTCGAACGCCGCCATGACCTCTTCCATGGTCTTATATATCGAACCGTTCCACATAAAGAAGGTGGTCTTAGCCGGGGTATTATCCGGTAGCCTAATCTCTGCCCGGAAGACAACGCCTGTGGAACGATCCTTGCTCCCATTCCGGTTCACGTTCTCTTTGGGATAACCGATCCGGTTCCAAGTCGCTCCTCCCGACGTGATCGCGGTTGTCTGGAAAAGCTCATTTTTTTCCCATGTCGAGGCATTACCATAAGCGATAGCGGGGAAATAGGTAGCCGTTTCATAGTTCGTCTCCGTTTTCCCGGTTGCCGCATAAGGATCGATCACGTAATTGGTGGCCGCTTTGATTTCATCAAGAGTACAAGTCTCTTTTCCCAAATAGGTGATATCGGTGTTGAAAGCCTCACCCGCCTTTGTCACCCGTTTCAACAAGAAACTCTCAGCGTCAGCGTTCAGCGTATTGACCAACATCGCGCCGGTAATCGAGGCGGTGGCGATCTTTTCTCCCGCGCTGTTCTTTATCTCGCCACTAAATCCGGTCTCTGTCTGGTAATCCACCCGGGCCGTCACCCGTTCTACATAAATCTCTGTGCTGGCCGGATTACTTTCGCTGTTGTTCCCGTAGATCGTCAAAGGCCGATCCTCATCACTCTCCGACGACATCAGGAAGTTACTGTAGCTTCCATTCGTTCCTTTCGTATAAAGCGAAGTGACCCTAGCACTTTGCAAATTGCCTAACTTCGTATAATTCAAATCCTTGCCAGCGTTCACCACGGCGAGCACATGATAGGAGTTCCCGACCAGCAGGTTCTCCACCGGGATCGCATGAGTGGTTGCCTGCACGTCCGAGTATTCAAAATCGCGGTCTTCCAAATATTTATGGGCCACAATTGCCGTATCGGCAGGCATATTCACGCCCTCCTCTCCGGTCATAGCCGGATCCTTTATATTATAGAAGAAGAGATGAATATCGTTAATCCAGTTCTCATAGTCCTGCCCCTTTTCGCTGTCATCACCCTCTTCTCCACCATTCGGGTTCGCTTTCGTGACCGGGTTCATCGCCATGCTGAAGCCCACCGAGACATACGAGTAAGGCACACCGTCCGCCGTATAAAGCTGGGGATCGGGTACCTCCTCATCCGAGCAGGCAACCACCCCAAACAGGCAGGAGAGCAGCATCCCGAGAGCCGCCGCTTTCCCAAATCGATATTTGTATTGATTATGAAAAGGTTGTCCGTTCATATCTCTTTCTCAATTTAAAGTTCCCCACTATTAATACGGATCACCCAGTCTTTCACCTGGATCTTATAGCAAGCGTAGCCCACGACAGGATGTGGTGGATCTGGGATCTCTGGATCCGGATCGTCCGGTCCATCCGGCTCGTCAGGATTATCCGGCTCGTCGGGATTATCGGGTTCGTCGGGGTTATCCGGCTCATCAGGATTATCGGGTTCGTCCGGCTCATCAGGTTCGTCGGGGCAATCCGGACAGATGATCGGGGTCAGGAAGAAGACGATCGAGTACTCGTCTTGGCGGTCGAGGTACTCTTGGGCGGATATGTCGTGCCCTTCCATCTGCGTCAGGAGCAGGTAGTTGCAGAGGTTGACGTTGAGCACGTCCTCCTCCCAGCCCTTATGGCGCACGATGAGGCGGTAGTTTTTCTTGTCCATCAGGCGCATGGTGTTCAGCTCGGCCACGGCCACATATTGGTTCGCCGGCTTGCCGTTGATCGTATCGCCGCCGGCGATGTCGATGCTCTTGGCGTAGTAAGGCGTATAGGTGATGGCGGGATCGTCGAGCAACTGGTTGTCGTAGTCCATATAGCCGTTGTCCGCCACGATCTGGAAGGTAAAATCGTTCACGTCCATGCTGTAGCCTTCCGTATCCTGCAGCACGACGCGTAGCTTGTTAGTATTCTTGGCGAGCGAGATGACCTTCTCCTCGTGTTGGTCGCCGGTGATGACCAGCGTATCCAGCGCGTGCCAGAGCGGTTCCAGCTCGTTGGGTTGTGTCGCGTCGGCCCCACGGCGGGTACGGACGCGGATATCCTCAATAGTGGAGGTGCCCGGTGTCAGTTCGGGCCACTCGTAAGAGCCCTCGTCGAGGCCGGCCCAGGTGAGCAGCTGGTAGGTACCCGGGTCGAGATCCATCCGGATATTGTTCGCCTTCAGCTCGTCGCCCTCGATGTCCTTACGGCTAAGATAGGTACCCTTGTCGTCGCAGATAAACAAGGCGGCTTTCGTCACTTCGTGCTGGAAGGCGTCGGCGTATTTCATATTATAATCGTACACGAAGCGCAAGCGATACTCGCAAAGGGGCAGCGAGTCGTCGTGAATATAATCGCACGCGGCCAGACCCAACAGGGCCAACGCGCCGATCGATCTGGTGATGTTATTAAAATATCTCTTCATATCGGTATTAAATAGACTTGTTTTCTGCCAATGACAAATTGGATTGGTTGGTAGTTATCCCCTCGCCCCATCCAACAGAGCGAGGGGATCCTGATTATTGAAACAACTAGATTACTTGCTTACGACTTAGAGGGTGATGCCGCTGTTGCTGCGCACTACCCAATCCTTCACATAGAGTTGGATCACGATATAGATCTCCGTGTTTTTATCCGGATTGTTTGGATCATCCTTACCCGGCGTGAATGGCAACGGATCACCCAAATCCTTTATACCACTCACTTGCAACTGGTAAACATTATTACGAACAATAGCAAACTCCATGACACCCATTGTACTATTATCGGCAAGAGGATCATGTTTTATCCAATACTTATAATAGCTTTTACCACCGAATTTACCACCGGCATAGTAAGCGATATTATAGTTCTTTGCCAACTCCTCACGAACCTTTATGGCCGTTTTTTTCGTTCCTGTCGTAACACCATTTTCCAACTCATCCATGCTTGGAACATAGGCGATACCATTCGTTGACGTATGTGAAGCCTCAACAAACTTATCCCACGTTAATGAGGTTTTCACGTCGTCAAACCGGCTTCCATCCTTATCTTTAATACCATCTAATTTCCCTTGCAAATACTTCTTGAACGCCACAACCAATGGGCCACCGGACATATCCAAAACTACTGTCTGAACAGCTGATTGATCTATATCGTTCCACTCACTTGTCTCATTAAACATCGCTTTCACGACACTTTCACTCGATTCGCTCTTAAGCCCCAATGCAGCAATTGTCCGCAAATCAGCGCTTAACTTTCTACTTGGCACTATCGTATTTGAGCCAACAGTGGTAAAGTCGGCAACAACAAAAGCCTTACTACTCAAACTTCCATAATCTGGCGTTTCAACACTACCACTTTCATCTTTATATTGACTAACCTTTGCCGGCGCGTATTCAGCCTCAAAGATCACGCCTGTAGAGAATCCATTCTTCTGTTGGTTGGCTGTCATCGTATTTTCTTGCGTATAGAGAATAGGGGTAAATTCCGACTCTGTCGTAGAGACCAAGTTATTTCCTTCATCGTCAACCACTTTATTAAAGGCCATAAAATCAGATGTATTCATTTCACTATGGAAGTGATTTTTATACAATCCCTCTACACCCTCTACATCATTCAAATTAATAGAAACATTATCCGCAGCCTTCTCCACATAATTTGAGTTCTCTAATACATAATAAGGATCACCATTGTTAATAGATATCGGGAAAGAGGCATTATCATCACTAGCCGTAAAAGTCTTTTTCTTAGTCCAAGGATCCAATACATAATTGAAACTAGAATTAACACCACTTACCCAAACCTCATCGCTCAAATAAGGATACAGGTGAGAAATAGTTATGTCGTTTATATTACCATCCACGGCAGCTGTGTTTGCGGTTACTCGCTTCAACAGATAAGTTCCGCCAACCAATTGGTTCACCACCTGATAGCCGGTGATCTTAACCTTGTCGGCCAGCTTGCTTTCCTCATCCCCAGACAGACCTGTAGGCGACATACCCGTTTCACTAACCAAATCACTTTTAAATTGCATATCGATACGAGCAGCCAAACGCTCCACATAAGCCGTCGTCTCGGCAGGATTATTCGGGTCGGAATTGGCAGCTGTCACAAACAAGTCAGAACCGCCCGCATCCGCTTGCCACATTTGGTGTGTCGTCATGATAAAGTTCTTGGCCTCACCATATTTATTCTCACCCGACCAAACTTTTGTCTGTAAATAATCCCGCAGTGCGCCTAACGTTTCAAAACCTAAATCCTTACCCGCGTTGGCGACCGTCACGACATGATACCAAGCCTCCAATTCCGGCACGCTCAATTTTACGGTAGCCACCGCATCATGATGCTTAATAGCCCCCGTAGCCGGTTGGAGATCTTTCGAAAAACCGGAAGCGATCTCCGTATTTTCCGCTCCATTTACGATAGTCAGGTCGTTGCTGGTCATGTCAGTAGTATAACTTTCACCACAAGGGATCAAGAAAATATTCACGTCATTAACCTGACTCTCCAATTCAGAATCCTCCAAGTCGTTGGCTCCATCCTCTCCCATACCTGAATCATTCGCTTTCGTCACAGGATTAAAAGCGGAAGATACGTTCACGGTCACATAAACCCCTTCCCCTTGCTCCTCACTCTCATTGTTGTTATTCGGCCCATCAGCCAATTCGTCCGAACATGACACCGCCGCGCAAGCGAAGGCGAGTGCCCATAATGTACTTTTAAAATTCATTTTGCTCATTGCTTGTTAAGTTAAACTATTACTCAAATTATTATTCATGAAAATTATCCAATACTGCCGCTAATTCCAGGCAGGCTCCTGTTCCGCAAATCTTGAGAAATATCCTTGCGTTTCTTTCAGCCTTAATCCCCGATCTGTTCGAGGTTCGCCTTGGCCTGCTCGCCAACGACAGGATCGCTCGCCAGCGACTCGAAGATGGCGCGGGCCTGCTCCGTGTCGCCCTCCAGCCAACAGGCAACGCCCTCGGCCAAGCGCTTCTCGGGGCCGTCGGCCGCCTTCGCCAAATAGCGGCGGGCATTGGCCGTGTCGCGGTTCAGCAGGGCGGTGTTGGCAGCGTTCAGGTTCGACACCGGATCGTCGGGATACATACGGACGGCGATCTCGAACACCTCCTTAAACTCCGCGCTGCCCGACTCGCAGGTCTGCGCCACTTGGAACATCTCCTCCAGGCTCAGCTGCTTCGGATCCTTATATATTAAGGATTTAGATTCATCGACGTTGAAGGGGCGGATCGTATAGGCCACCTCATAGTCCGAATGGCGCAGAGCGGGATAGATCTCGTCCAGCAGGTAGCGGTAAGAGCTTCCGCCGTTGAGGTTCTTCAGCTTCCACTCGCGGGCGTCCCAATCGGCCGGCTCGTCGGCCCGGATGATGGCCAGCAGCTCCGCCTTGTCGGGCAGGTCGCTCGCCTCCACCTTTTTCTCGAGGCCCGCCCAGTCCTCCGGCTCATAATCAACATTGGTCTCCACGCCCGCCAGGTCGTAACGCTGCTTCACGTAATCGAGCAAAGCCTCCGACCGGCCCTTGGCCAGCCGCTCGTTGTTGGCGTAAGTGCCCTCGGGCGAGGCGTAACCCTTGATGGAGATGCCGGTGATGGTGGCGTACTTGTCGTCGCGCACCGATTCGATGGTCTCGCGGATCTTGGCCAGCTCGGCCGTATTGCGCCGGTAGTCCGGCCGGATGACGGTCTGGTTGACCGGGAAGTCGAGGTAGGCGCTGCCCGACATCGAGCGGGTCTTCACCTCGGCCCTGGGCGCCACGTAAGCCATCAGCGGACGGGGCTCGCGGGCCAGGTTGATGGCGTAGCTCGTCTCGTCGCTCTCGCCCAACGCCTGCCAACCGCAGCCGCAATCGTCCTCGACGAGGACCATCTCCGAGCGATCCATCCAGGCGGCGTAAGGCACCCGGGCATGATAATCGACCCGTTGCTCCTTCCCGTTCAGGCGACGGACGGCGATGGACTCATCGCTCGCCTCGCGCGACGCGCGATCATATATAATCTGTCGTGCCCGACCATTGACGATCAGCTGGGGCAATACCCGAAGGCTGTCGCCCTTACGGATCAGCGGCGTATAGACCACCGACTGTCCGGACGATACACGGAGGTCGCTCAGGTTAAACGTCAGGTCCACCAGCAGCACGTCGTCGGACCGCTCGATCATCCTTTTCTCCAGGCGGTCCGTATCGGTACTCGCCCCGGCGGCCAGTCCCATGCCGGCCATACCCAATATCATAAGCGCGATTCTTTTCATATCCATGTCCGTTTTGAGTTAGAATAAGTAGATCAAGCTGACCGCCGCCTGCGTGGGGCCGAAATAGTGTTTCGTGTTGTCGGTCGACTTGTTGCCGCAATTGGCGCAAGGGAACTTGTCGTAGTTGAGGTAGAGATAGCCCACGCCCAAGGTAGCCTCGAGGTTCCAGTGCTCGTGGAGCAACCATTGGTAACCGTAGCTGATGCCCACACCGGTTCCCCAGCCCTGGCGGCGCTCATCCTCCAGGTCAAGGAGCTTCAGGTCCGCGAAGTTGTAGGCGATGAAAGGGACGTGCAGACCCAGGAAATGGCCATAGAAGCTCTCGCAAAACCAATAGCGCAACTCCGGATGCACCCGGAAGTGCTTCAGCGACTTGCCGTAACTGCCATCCTCGTTCTTACCGTCGAAGGGATTCAAACCGACCTCGGCCTCGAGGGTCCATTTCTTGGCCAGACGAAACTCCAGCCCCAGGTTGGGCGTAGTGGTCGCCCAATAGAGCGCGTTGGTCTTCAAAGCCACAACAGGGGCCTTGCCACCCTCATAAACAGGCTTCTGGGCCCACGTGAGAGCGGTTCCGAACGTGCTCGCGATTAACCAGATTAAAAGCAATTTTCTCATAAGTATGATCACATTGTTGTTTTTCACAAGCGATTTCTTCATTGGTCCACAACCTATCCAAAAATAAACATCTACACACATCCATTTTGGCGATTCTGTCATATACCTTATTTACGGAATAAGAGAATAATCAAGATGTCTTGAAAATCAGAGATATTTGGGATATTTATTTATTTTGAATCCATCTTATTGGAAATCTGATTCTTAAGATGTAACTGCGAGAAGTGAAAAATAGAACATGCTATGACTCCTTAACTTTCCATGCCCGCTTTGATAAAAATTGATACGATATGGATATTTATTCTTTAAGAAATTTGCTTAATATATTGATAACTCATACCTTTACGGCAATTTCAATGGGAAACACCCTTATTCCGTAAATAAGCTATTTTCCAAAAAATTCCATATTCTATTTTTACGCAAAAACAACCCGGTTAACGCATTTTCCCTACTTCACGCAAGCGACAAAGCTACAATGATTTCCGAACGACCAGGTCGTCGATACGGCCAATCACTTTCCGGTTCGCCCGCCCCAACGTGGAAATATCCAACAGCCTCAAATAACATCGAGTCACTTTCTCGGAGGCGTGCCCCATCGCCTGGCTGATCAACGCTACTGGAATTTCTTGCCGCAAAGCCTCCGACGCCCAGGTATGCCGGATCACATAAGAACTGATGCGCAAATTGAGCTTGATCCGGTCGCCAACTGCCCGAAGCGCCTGGTTATGGCGCGTGAGGAAAGATTTATAATCCTGGTGATTCCGTTCCTCCTTCAGGAAAGGAAAAATAAAATCACTGTCACTTTGATATTTCCTCATCAAACGCCGCATACCAGAAGAGACCAACATCCGGATCTGCGTTCCTGTCTTCCGGCGACAATAGACCAACTCATTGCCCTGAATATTCTCCTTGCGGAGCGACATCAAGTCGACCAGGGGCATTCCTTGCGCCAGGAAACTGAACAAGGACAAATCGACCGCCCGTTCCAACATCGGCGAGTCGCTCCAATCCTCCTCGGCCATACGCTCAAGTACCTGAACCGGAACAGCCCTCTTGGCGGTCGCCTCTCTCTTCAGCCGTAAATGCGCAAACGGATGCTTGAGTGGCGAGACCAAACTCTCGCGACAAGCCGCGTTATAAACCGCCCGCAAACTGCTCAGGTAACTGTTAATCGTATTGGAACGCAACCCCTTGCCTTTCAAATAGCTCTTAAAATCATCAACCATTATCGACGTGATTTTCGCCAACGAGCAGTCCTTTCCCAAATAGGCCCGAAAATGCCTTCCGGCCGCCCGGTACAAATCCACAGAACTATATCGCCCAGTCGAACGCTTAGCCTCGACACGGCTTCTCAAATAATTGAAAAAACTAATACTTCTTCCCATAATCTAACGTAATAGATAATATAATTAATATAAGTCCTTTTTAGCTTTCCCTGCAGTTTATCATTTTCCTCTTTAGAGTAAGCTCCAGTCCTCTCCGAAGAAAACTCCAGTCCCCTCCGAAAGAAACTCCAGTCCTCTCCGAAGAAAACTCATCATGGCCTCAAACAAAATAATGACAAATTCGGGTCCTTTTATCATTCCATCGCAGTGAAATTTCCAATACACTGCAGTGAAATTCCAAACGCACTGCAGTGAAATTTTCAACCACACTGTTGCGTACCACTACACGCTATAGTAAAAACAACTTAATTTTATCAACTAAACAACCTGTTATATCTTCATTTTCGCTATCTTCGCAGTATATTAAATTAAAAACAAAGAAAAAAATGGCCAGACCTATTAGAGAAACCCCCATATTACATGGCAAAGATGCGATCCGCTTCGACAAGGAGATGAAACAAACCGAACGGATGAGTCCTGAGGAACGAGAAAAAAATCGCAAAAGGGCAAAAAAAGCGTTCATGGATTTATTCTCAGAAAACCATACCTAAAATTCAAAACAACCATGAAACTAATTAAATTGACAAGCGATTACGAACTAAAACCTTTCAATTGCGACGATACGGATTTAAACAATTTCTTAACAGAAGATGCTAAGAACTTTATAAATAAACGTATTGGTAATACATTTCTATTAATGGACAACGATCACATCGCAGCCTATTTCTGCTTATTCAACGATAAAATCTCACGCATAGAAGCATCCAATGCCGCTTGGAGGAAAGTCAAAAAACAATTTCCTCACAAGAAACACTTTAATAGTTATCCGGCCATTAAAATCGGCCGTTTTGCTGTTTCCGTAAAATATCATCATTCAGGTCTTGGATCCAAATTAATGTGGGCACTTAAACATATTCTAAATACGGAAGAGACCTACTCTACATTCCGTTTCCTTACTGTAGACGCTTATCTCTCTGCCATCCCATTTTACGAAAGAAATGGCTTCAAAATGCTAGTTTCCGAAGATAACGACAAACATACCAGACTCATGTATTTTGACATGATGGAAATGTAACCAAACAACCCTGCCATTCTGCTATTTTTTTTGTAAATTCGCGTTTTAAAATCTTGACGGAATAACGGGCACTCACAATAAAAGAGTTGGCCAGACGTTATTCTGAAGAACAAACAAACGTACGGATGGTACAGCAATTTGTCAATAAATATTTCTATTATCTTTTTTTCTTTACCTACATATTCTCGATAGTCCTTCACGATATTATCGGGTTTGGGGGTATCGACGAGATATGTGGTTTTATCCTACTGCTGCTTTTCTTCTATAACATGTTCAATTACAAGGAATGGCCCATCAACAAGGCTTTCCTGTTGACCCTGTTCCTGTTCATGTTGTATGTTGGCTACTCCATTTGGATCGGCAGCAACACGAAAAAGGCGATCGCAACCGACCTCATCATCCAGATGAAGCCCTACCTGGCCTTTTTCTGCACCTACCAATTGCTGCCACAATTCGACAAGAATCAAAAGAACCTCCTGAAAGAGACAGTCTTGGCGATTTGGATACTGCTGGTTCCATTGGGTATAGCGGGATTCGTCAACGACAATATCTTGTGGAACGTGATGGGACATCCCTCCTGTTTTGCCGCGGCGGTTGTGGCTTCTTCACTGATTTACCTTTATTGTAGCGATTATACCCCTCGCGACCGGATCATCTTCCTCATCATGCTGGCGCTGGGCATCGCCTCCGGGCGGTCGAAGTTCTACGGGTTCTTCGCCCTGGCCGGGTTCATGATCCTTTACGCCAGCAATGCCAAGCACATCAAGCTGAACTTCAAGAACATCATGGCGATTATTTTATTATTAGGGGTCATTGTAGCGGTAGCTTACCAAAAGATAGAGCTATACTTCATTGAGGGGATGACGGCAGAAGCGGGTGACGAACAGGATTTTCTGGCCCGTTTCGTACTCTATTCCACCTCCATCGATATCCTGAAGGATTATTTTCCCTTTGGCAGCGGTCTGGCCAGTTTCGCGACCCATGCCTCCGGCGAATACTATTCTGGCATCTATGAGGAATACGGGATCGACACGGTCTGGGGCCTTTCCAAGACCTATCATAAGTTCATAGCGGACACTTATTACCCCTCGTTGGCCCAGTTTGGCATGGCGGGAGTATTCTTTTTCCTCACCTTCTGGATCTATATCTTCAGGAAAGCGGCTCTTTTCTTCATAAGGACCCAACAGACCCGGACATTGGTGATCGTTACATTGATTATCGGGTATATCCTGATCGAGAATATCGCCGACGCGACTTTCACGAGTAACCGCGGCTTCTTCATGATGGTCTTCCTAGGCCTGCTTTGTGCCGAACAGAAGAGGGAGCTTGCAGCGATTTCCGGGAAAGACGCGTCTAGCACAATAACAACAGAAAAATAACAATTATGCAAGCAATCATACTAGCGGCAGGAATGGGTAAGCGCCTTGGCGAGCTGACCCGCGAGAACACGAAGTGCATGGTCAAAGTGCACGAGCAGACCTTGATCGAACGCATGATCGGGCAGTTGGAACGCCTTGCCTTGAGACGGATCATCATCGTGATTGGCTATAAGGGCGAGAAAGTGAGAGATTTGCTGGGCAACAAGATCCATAACACGCCCATCATCTACATCTCGAACCCGATCTACGACAAGACAAACAACATCTACTCGCTCTACCTGGCGAAAGAGTTCCTCGTGGAGGATGAGACGATCCTGCTCGAGTCGGACCTGATCTTCGCCGACAGTATCCTGCCACGACTGGTAAACGACCCTGCCCCCAACCTGGCGGTGGTCGCCAAGTATGAGAGCTGGATGGACGGCACCGTCGTCACGCTCGACGAGGAGAACCGCATTTCCAATTTCATCGCCAAGAAGGCGTTCCAGTTCGACCGTAAGGATTCTTATTACAAGACGGTTAACATCTATAAGTTCAGCAAGGAATTCTCACGCAACAAATATGTCCCGTTCCTTGTGGCTTACTGCAAGGCCCTGGGCAATAATGAATATTATGAGCAGGTTCTGAAGGTGATCTCGCTCTTGAACAAACCGGACCTGAAAGCCCTGGTTATCGGGACTGAGAAATGGTACGAGATCGACGACCAACAAGACCTGAACAACGCCGAGGCGCTCTTCGCGGAGAGCGACCAGGCGCTCTCGCTTTACAGCCGCCGTTTCGGGGGTTACTGGCGTTTCCCGATGTTGCTGGATTTCTGCTATCTGGTGAACCCCTATTTCCCGAACCAACGACTGAAAGAGGAGATCAAGTCCAATTTCGACACGTTGCTGACGGAATACCCCTCCGGCATGCGGGTCAACGCCCAACTGGCGGCCCGTTATGCCGACATACATCCGGAACAGATTATCGTGGGCAATGGCGCGGCGGAGTTAATCAACACCTACACCCGTGTGTTCCCCTCCTGTCCGACCGGTATCACGCTGCCGACGTTCGAGGAGTATCCCAACCGGCTGGAACCGGAGCACCGGATCCCTTACCTGCCCGACAACGGTGATTTCAGTTACACCAGCTCTGACCTTATCGCCTTTTTCCGCGACAAGGGCATCCGCCAGCTGATCGTGATCAACCCCGACAACCCATCAGGTAACCTGTTGTCGAAAGCCGAGTTGCTCTCGCTCATCGACTGGACCCGCCAGGAGGGCATCCGATTGATCGTCGACGAGTCGTTTCTCGACTTCGCGCATCCGGAGAACCGGCTGTCGCTTCTCAATACGGAACTGCTCGACGAGAATCCGCACCTGGTCGTCATCAAGAGCATCTCGAAATCATACGGCGTACCCGGATTACGACTCGGGTTCCTCGCTTCGGGCGACCGTTCACTGATCGAGGCCATGAAGCGGGAGATCTCAATCTGGAATATCAACTCGTTCGCCGAGTTCTATATGCAGATATTCATAAAATACAAGGAAGACTATAACCGGGCGTGCGAGCGGTTCCTGGCCGAACGCGAGCGGTTCCAGAATAATTTGAGGAAGATCCCGTTCTTGCGGGTGATCCCATCAGAAGCCAATTATTTCCTGTGCGAGGTCTTACCACCTTTCACGTCGGAAAAACTATGCGCCGCCTTGCTCGAGAAGGATATCCTGATCAAGAACTGCGCGACTAAGGCTGGTTTCAATGGCCGGCAATACATCCGGATCGCTATCCGCAACCAACGCGACAACGATCGGTTGACTGAGGCATTGTCCTGTTTTTAAGGTTTAAACATTGAGTGTATGTGTAATTTTCAGACGATCTGCATTTGCGGAGGCGGAAGCCTCGGCCATACCATAGCGGCCAGCGCCAGCAACCGGGGTTACCGGGTCAACTTGCTGACCGGTCATCCCGAGAAGTGGTCCAACCACCTGGATGTTACGGACTGTCGTGGGCAGGTGATCCATGGGACGATTCACCAGGCCTCCAACCGCCCCGAGGAGGTTATTCCCTCTTCAGACGTGATCCTTTTATGCGTTCCCGGCTACATGATCGAGCCGGTCCTGAGGCAAATTGCCCCATTCGTCGGGCCACAACAGGAGATCGGCTCCGTCGTAAGCAGCAGCGGCTTCTTCTGGATGGCCCGTCACCTGTTGGGCGAAGGCAAACGCTTGTTCGGTTTCCAACGGGTCCCGTTCATCAGCCGGGTAACCCGCTACGGGCAAACGGCCGACCTGAAGGGTTATAAGTCCTCCTTAAAAATAGGCGGCAATCGTCATAGCGACCTGCAAGGACTCGCCGGGTTCTTCAGCGACGCGCTGTCGACCCCAACCTATCCTTTGGGCCATTATCTGGAAGCGGCCTTGACCAACAGCAATCCGCTCTTGCATCCGTCGCGCATTTATGGTATGCTCTCGCCCTTTGAGGGAGATTTGTATGACCATGAGATCCTGTTCTATGAGGAGTGGGACGATTTCAGCTCGAAGGTGCTGATCGAGTGCGATGAGGAATTCCAGGCCATGCTGCGTGCCTTGCCTGTCCGCCAAGAGGAAATCCCCTCTCTGTTGTCCTATTACGAATCAACAGACGAGGTTTCGTTGACACGCAAAATTCGCTCCATTGTCGCCTTCAAGGGCATCAAGATGTGCATGACGCCACAAGAGAAAGGCTATGTGGTAGACTATTCGAACCGTTATTTCACGGAAGATATCCCATACGGACTATTGATCATCAAGTCGCTTGGAGCATTGTTAGGCCAACCGACCCCTATGATCGACCAGGTGATCCGCTGGACACAGCGACGCATGGGACGGGAATACCTGACAGACACCGGGCTGAATGGGCGGGATATTGCCCAATCGGCGGTTTTAGCGAACTACAACATTCGGACCATCGATGACTTACGTGATCTAGGATAAGGAGGATAGCATGGCGATCAAACAGAAGCTTAAAAGCCCGATGGCGGTCAATTTCATCTCGCTGGTATTGTTGCAAGGGGTCAATTACCTCCTGCCCCTGATTTCATTCCCTTTCCTGTTCCGGGTATTGGGTGTGGAGCGTTGGGGATTGGTCACCTTCGGTTATTCGTTGATGCAATATTTCGTGATGTTCACCGACTTCGGGTTCAACCTGTCGGCCACCAAATACATCTCGCAACACCGGAGCGACCCGAAAGCGATCAACGATTACCTTAACAGCGCCATGACGGGGCGTTTCCTGCTTTGCCTTGTCAGCCTGTTGATCCTGCTTACCCTGATCGGAGGATTCGATAAGTTCCGGACGGATGCCCTTTTCTACCTGCTCTATTTCGGCATCATCATCGGCAACGTCATGTTCCCGATGTGGTTTTTCCAGGGCATGGAAAACATGAAATACATCACGGTATTCAACATTATCGCCAAATCACTGAGCTTCATACCTTTCTTCATATTCATCCGGAAACCGGAAGACTATATGCTGGTTCCGGTATGCTACAGCTTCGGATTTGTGCTGGCCGGCCTGGTCAGCCTGTATATTGTCTACGCCAAGATGGATATGCGTTGGTACTGGCCTACGCTAAAAGGGTTAAAAGAGGCTTTACGGGAAAGTTCGATGTATTTCCTGTCGAGAGCATCCACCTCACTCTTCACGACCAGCAACTCATTCCTGATCGGATTGGTTTGCGGTAACACGGCTGTCGGTTACTATTCCGCGGCAGAGAAGCTCTATCAGGCCTATAACCAATTACTGACACCTTTCACCGGCGTCCTCTTCCCGCATATCGCGAAGAGCCGCGACGTCGGTTTCTTCAAAAAGATATTCTACAGGATCTCTTTCGCGAATATATTCTGTGTCGCGGCAGCTTTAGCGTTGTCCTCTATCGTGCTACAGATCGTCTATGGCACGGCAGACCCGAATATAGAATCGGTCTATCTGGTCCTGGTTAGCGGATGTTTCGTCACAATTCCATCAATGTTAATGGGTTATCCCTTCCTGGCGGCCATGGGACATCCTCATTACACGAACTGGACCATCGTTATTACGTCGATCGTACATATAACCGGTCTATTTATTTTGTATCTTTGCTCAGCCCTCGACACGACGACTGTCGCGATGATGGTGGTCTTCTCTGAGTCTTTGTTAATCTGCTTCAGGGCCGCGGGCATACGACGATTTCATCTATTTAAAACAAAGTGAATTCTATGATAGATTTCGATCAATTGTTCCCGGACAATCGTAAATCGGGCGAGACCATCCTACGCCAGGCGCAGCTGGTCATGACCAGGATGTTTAAGATCATAGACTACATCTGCCGCGAGCACCACTTGCGGTACTGGATGTGTTCTGGCACCCTGCTGGGAGCGGTCAGGCATCAAGGTTTTATTCCTTGGGACGACGACCTGGACATTTGCATGATCCGTGAAGATTATGATCGTTTTATCCAAATTGCCCAACAAGAACTACCATCAGACCTGTTCTTGCAAACCCGCGAGACCGATCCGAATTACGACTATCTCGCCCTTCCTTGCAAGATACGGGACAAGAAAAGCCTGATCATCTCCACCGGAATAGAGAAAAAGAAATATCAGATGGGACTCTTCATCGACATCTTTCCGGCAGACCGTTACCATCGCCAACCGGAGATATTGCGGAAAGAGCAAAAAGCGAAGACCTATTTTTACCTGCTTTGCAAAGGATTGGACGCTGAACTGGACAAACAGCACTCGCTTGCCAAACGAGTCGTATCCTACTCCAAGCCTTTACTCCGGGTCCTGGCAAAACGCTACCTGCGCCAAGCCGTCAAACAGGCTAAAGCGAACTTACAATTAGACAAGGATTGCTTGATCGGGCATGGATTCGATACCCCTTGGCGCCGTTACTTCGCTTATGAGGAGATTTTCCCCTTACGTGAGTACACATTCGAGGGCCATTCATTTTATGGACCCAATAACGCGGATGCCTATCTTTCCCAATTGTATGGGAAGAACTACATGACACCTCCGCCACCAGAAAAACGGATATCGACCCACGCGGCCTATTTACGTCCGGTTCTGGAAGATGTCGGCCCCAATAAATAACGCACACCATCAGCGACATAGCCACGAGCCCAATCATGGGCTTTCAGCACCTGGCCATTCCAGCACAACAAGTCGATATCGATCGGAATACGTCCGGCCGCCTTATCCGAGGCGGTCCGGCCCAACTCTGCCTCTATCGACTTGATCAATCGCCGGCATTCCTCAATAGAGCATGAAGTATAGGCTATGACAACCTGATTAAGGAATGGGATCGTGGAGGCGCACCCAACCGGAGTCGTATAAACCGCCGGAGCGAAACGCGCGGAAACAAAAGAAGCGCGCAGCCGTTCCGCCGCACGTCCTATATTCCATTCCCGTTCCCGGTTCGATCCAAGACAGAGGATCAACTCGTTCGTTTCCTCAATATTTTCCATTACTCATCGACCGGGTGATCCACACAAAACTGATTGATGAATTTCACCAACTTAATGTAGCCTTGCGGGAACTTCTCATTCATCATATCACGGATGGAGATGTATTTTTCCTTACCTTCCGATTTCAGGTAAACTTGTGTCAGGACCTCACCCATATCCTTACTGCTCACCTCTTTCTCAAACCCATACGAGTCTTTCATATCAAAAATACGGGCTTCCCCTAAAACGGCACGAACCTGTTCGAATTCCCCGTCGGTCAATGAGCCTTCCAGGATTTTCGGATCCCTTTTACGGGCAAAGTTGTCCATGAAATAATTATAACGCTCAACCTTATAGTTCTTCTGGTCATCAAAAGAAACCTGGATCTTATAGTTTCCCGGACTTTCCAACGAATAAGTAAAGACAAAATCATCCAATTTCGTTTGGCATGAGAAACAGCAGCACAACATCATCACCACAAAAAACGACCAAAGAGCGACACGCTTATTCATTATTTTCCTCCTATTTTTAATTGTTCTTACTTTCCTTATGGCGCGAACATACACAAAATCCCTGAGATTCGTATCGGAGAAACGGAGCGTTTTCATCATCAGTCACGCCTAGTGTCTTTTTAGGATCAGAGATTATCAAGAAATACCTACATCTGAGTATTGCCCGTGATTCAATTATGCGGTAAATTCGCGACGTATTACATGAGCAAATGAGACTATCAGAACTAAACACAGGCGATAAGGGCGTTATCGTAAAAGTCATGGGTCGCGGAGCTTTCCGCAAACGTATTATCGAAATGGGATTTATCAAAGGAAAAGAGGTCTTGGTAATCCAAAACGCCCCATTGAAAGATCCAATCCACTATCGGGTAATGGGCTACGACGTATCACTTCGTCGCAAGGACGCAAACATGATCGAGGTGGTCAGTCAAGCTGAATTCGAGAAAGAATACCAATCCAAGATTAATGAAAAAGAGCGAGACGCCGGCTCGTATATCTCCCCCTCTGATAATGACTGGCGAGAAATCGCCCTCCATAAAGGAAAAACAATCAATGTCGCCTTGGTCGGCAACCCCAATTGTGGCAAAACCTCCCTGTTTAATTTTGCATCGGGAGCACACGAGCACGTCGGGAACTACAGTGGCGTAACCGTAGACGCCAAAGAGGGCATTTTCCATCAAGACGGTTACACGTTTCGCATTGTCGACCTGCCGGGAACCTATTCCCTTTCCGCCTACACACCAGAAGAGCTCTATGTACGCAAGCACCTGAACGAGGCGCAACCTGATGTCGTAATCAATGTGGTCGACGCGTCGAATCTGGAGCGTAACCTTTACCTGACCACCCAACTGATCGATATGGACGTTCGGATGGTGATCGCGCTCAACATGTTCGACGAGCTCAAGAATCAAGGCAACAAGTTCGACTATGAGTCACTGGCCAAGATGATCGGAACACCCATTATCCCGACAATCAGCAAGAGTGGTTTTGGAATCAAGGAATTGTTCCAAAGGGTTATCCAGGTTTATGAAGAACAAGACCCGGTCATCCGCCATATCCATATAAATTATGGAGATTCCCTGGAAAGAGGGATCCAGAATATCGCTCATGCCTTAAAGGAAAATGCCGATTTACCAACCAGTATCTCCAAGCGTTATCTCTCCATCAAATTGCTTGAGGGCGACAGAGAGATTGAAGGTCACATTAAGGAGTATCCCAACGGCGCTGATCTCCTGAAAGAACGGGACCGGAATGCCGCGCAAATCAGCGAACTGCTCTCTACCGATTGTGAGACCGCTTTGACCGATGCCCGTTACGGTTTTATCCAAGGCGCCTTACGTGAGACATTTGAACAAAACAAGATAAAGGAGGCGACCAGCACACAAATCATCGACCTGATCGTCACCCACAAGGTATTAGGCTTCCCGATCTTCCTGCTCTTCATGTGGATCATGTTCGAGGCAACGTTCCGCATAGGCGATTATCCGATGGGCTGGATCGAATCGTTGGTAGAGCTGATCGGTAACCTTGTCCAATCGCACATGCCGGAAGGTCCACTCAAGGATCTGCTGGTTGATGGTATTATCGGTGGTGTTGGAGGCGTCATCGTTTTTCTTCCCAACATTCTTATCCTCTACTTCTTCATCTCATTCATGGAGGACTCCGGCTATATGGCCCGGGCCGCCTTCATCATGGACAAGATCATGCACAAGATGGGATTACACGGTAAATCATTTATTCCCCTTGTCATGGGCTTTGGCTGCAACGTGCCCGCCATCATGGCCTCACGAACGATCGAAAGCCGCAACAGCCGGATGATCACGATGCTGGTCAACCCCTTAATGAGCTGTAGCGCACGACTTCCTGTCTATGTTTTGCTGACCAGCGCCTTTTTCCCAAAGAATGGAGGAGCGATCCTGTTGACAATCTATGTAACAGGCATTCTTCTGGCGGTCTTGATGGCCCGCCTATTCCGCCGTTACCTGTTTAACGACGAGGATGTTCCTTTCGTAATGGAACTTCCGCCCTATCGTATGCCAACCGGCAAATCAATCTTGATCCATATGTGGGAAAAGGCCAAGCAATACCTGCATAAGATGGGAGGTATTATCCTCGTAGCCTCTATCATCATCTGGTTCCTGGGATATTTCCCTCGCCATACGGAAAAGAGTGCGTTATTCGACCGACAAATCGCGGAGACAGAGCAATCCGCCACATTAAGCGCAGAAGAGAAGGCGAATGAATTGGCCAGAATCGAGCACTTGCGCACGATGGATCATCAGGAGAATTCCTATATCGGCCATATTGGAAAAGCGATAGAGCCCATATTAAGACCTCTTGGTTTCGACTGGAAAATCAGTGTCAGCCTGCTCTCAGGTATGGCGGCAAAAGAGATTGTTGTCAGCACATTAAGCGTCCTTTATACAGGTGACGCCGACGACGAGCAGGGCTTATCCGAGCGATTGGCCAACGACCGTGACGCGGAAGGGAATCTCGTATTCACTCCACTTATCGCATTAAGCCTGATGTTCTTCGTCTTAATCTATTTCCCATGTATCGCGACCGTTACGGCGATCGTCAAGGAATCTAATTCCTGGAAATGGGGCTTGTTCGTGATTGGCTATACCTGCGCACTAGCGTGGATCGTCTCATTCGCCGTCTTCCAGATCGGCAGCTTATTTGTTTAATCAACCAGAAATTGACATGTTCCAAGAAATAGCGATCATTATCATCGGAATCCTAGTGGTGGCCTATCTCATGCGCCGGATTTATCTTCTTTTCTTCACGAAAGGCAAGGTTACGGACGGATGTTGTTGCGGTTGTAGCAACTGCCCCAAAGGGCAATGTGGAATCCCCAATCAACAGGATCAGAGCAAGGCATCATGACAAATGTCGCCCAATGGATCAAACAGAAGGCGGAGGAGCTGGGCTTCTCCGCATGCGGTATCGCTTCCATCGACAAGCCATTAGACGACGAATGCCAACACCTTGATGATTGGCTGGAAAAAGGTTATCATGCGGGAATGACCTATATGGCCAACCATCGAGAAATCCGGCGGGATCCCCAAGGCCTTGTTGATGGAGCACGCTCTATTATCAGCGTAGCGATCAATTACTATCCGGTATCCAGGCGAGATCCGGCATTACCCCATATTGCCTATTACGCTTATGGCAAAGATTATCATGATGTTGTCCGAGAGAAACTCCGACAACTTTGGACAGCGATCCAGACAGAAGCGATTCCTCTATTCCAACTGCCTAAGGCTGAAGCCCGGGTATTTACCGACTCCGCTCCACTGTTTGAGCGTTATTGGGCTTGGAGATGTGGTTTAGGTTGGATCGGAAAAAACAGCTGCCTGATCCTTCCTGGAAAAGGTTCTTTCTTCTTCTTGGGCGAAATCGTAACAACCTTGTCAATAGAAAGCGAAGACCGTCCGATGCCAGATCGTTGCGGCACATGCGATCGTTGCCTGCGAGCCTGTCCAACAGGCGCTCTTGAGGCTCCACGACGCCTTAACGCCAACCATTGCCTCTCCTATCTAACAATTGAGCATAAAGGCGAAATTCCTCATCAGGAGGCGACCTTGCTGGGCAATCGTCTCTATGGCTGCGACAGCTGTCAATTGGCTTGCCCTTGGAATCGTTTTGCCTCCCCGACAAACATTCCAGAATTCCATCCATCCTCCGAATTCCTGTCTCTTGACGAAGAAACACTACATCATCTCACCCTCGAGGATTACAGAAGAATCTTCAAAGGCTCAGCAATCAAAAGGGCAAAATATGAGGGACTTATTCGCAACTTCAAGGCGATGGTGAATAATATATAAACTCACCTCACAAACCGGGCTGTCAATTTCCAGGAAGACATGAGAGCCACTACAATAGCCGATAAGGCAAAAGAGGTTAATGCCGTGCAGATTATGCGGATCAAATAGGGCAAACCGTCCACATCATAAAGATCGAAACACATAAAGACAAAGATGAAATGACAAAGATAAATGCCAAATGTATAGGAGGCCAGCTTTGAGAGCCATGAACGGTTCCTCGCGTTCAGTTTCTGGACAATAACAAAGACCGGGAAAGTCATCATAAAGACATTGATGCCCGCAAAATACCACACGATCTCCAAATAAGCATAGTTGCCCGGGAAATAATTTTGGGTCATCACATATCCATAAGCGGTTATCACATAACCGACCAAGAACATCGGGACCGTAATCATCAACATCTTCCTCCAGCTCCAATCCAACGGATAGCGTCGCAGGTAATAAGCCAGAATCAAGTAACCCACAAAGCCAGAGAAATAATAAAACGTTCCATAATCATTCCAATCACAGACTCCCAAAATGTTCATATTTCCCCAGTTGCCCGTATAACCCGCCAAAGGAGCAAACATTTTCACGTAGGGCAAAACCAACGATACGCCCCAAATCTTCAAGACCAACTCCAAGTCTCCTTTTGAGGCCTTAGCCAACCAAGGACTCAGCACCGGCATCAATAAGTAAAGCCCTATCAACATATAAAGATACCAAAAAGGCACCGTATCGAAATTGAAATTGAAAATAAAGGTATAGAGCTTCCGGATCAGCGTAAGCGGGGTATAATCGGCAACGGACAATTGCGGATTACGCGTATCCGGACTGACATAATTGAAATAGAGAAAAAACAGGATCGGCAAAAGAAGCGACCAAAAAAGCATGGGTACCACAATCCGTCCAATCCGCTTACGATAGAATGCGCCCATTGGCTGGCTCGTAGGCAAAAGAAGCACACCCGTCATCATGACGAAAAGTGGCACGCAAGAACGCACCATACTGCCAGAGAAGACCCCTGTCAAGAAAGCCTCCCTATTCATATCAAAATGGGCTACCATCCCATCACAACTATGCGAGAATACGACCAAAAAACAGGCCAAGATCCGCAAGGCATCGACCCAACCAATATTCTCCCTAGACAATACACTCATAAATAAACATCAAATGGTATTAGTAATTAGCGAATTAAACCAGAAGGACTCTCACCTTCACCTCAACAGGCATTATAGTTCCTCAAGAACAGGCATCGTAAATAGATTACACTCCCAATTCTTCACCTCATACGACAGGCGTCATAATTTATTTCCAATCCCGTTTTTCCAGATCATGCCAACAAAGAGAATCATCAAGCTAAATCCATATCTCCCCAAACGGACCTATCTTTTTTATTTCTTATGATGGCCCGGCGCATAATACTTAGCGGACTTCTCTCCATGTGCCTTTTTCGCATGACCTGGAGGCATCTTATGATGATGAGGCGGCGGTGGAGGCGGCTTATGACCATGCTTGGTTACGACACACGATGTCGTGCTCAAGCAAAAACAAAAGATAACAAAATAGGGCCAAAATGATTTTACTTTCATAATCTCTTAATTATACAATAGTTCGTTAAAAATTAGCCCAGCCTAAGCGGCTCTGGCAGTAAATAAAATG
>ERZ779874.1321-NODE-1321-length-24425-cov-2.647969_pt1 | contig 24425 bp, 9 predicted proteins | sample MGYA00511031_ERZ779874 | MGnify/ENA primary metagenome ERZ779874 (study PRJEB29588, sample SAMEA2156850) | human gut metagenome | biome: human gut; feature: human-associated habitat; material: faeces | place: Denmark | collected 2008/2010 ...
ATTAGACATTGTGATTTCATACAAAGGAATGGGGAATACCATGTCGCGGTTTTCATCAAAGCCAGCACCTTTATTACTTGCTTCGCCCTGGTTCTCCCATTCATAGAGGTCGCGGGTAGCGGCATCTGTGTTATACTTAACGAAAGTACCATTGGTTCCCAGCAGATTGGAAATCACCTTCTTGCCATTGTCGTCGGTCCAGCGGCGGATGTCATACAAGCGATTTTGCTCCCATGCTAATTCCAGGCGACGTTCCAGACGGATATCTTTGCGGAGATCGTTGCCGCTTGATTTTACATCCTCCAGGTTTACGCGGTTACGTACTTCATTGAGGTATTTACGTGCTGTAGCGTCATCACCCAGTTCGTTGCAGGCTTCGGCATACATCAGCAATACATCGGCATAGCGCAAGATGCGGTGATCCAAAGGAATCTTGTCTGTATTGTACACTTCCGGACGCTTTTCGATAGGTACGAAATATTTGCGGACGATACGTGCCGATTTATGTTGTGCAGGGTCAATTATATAGCAATCCGGATCCCAACCATACTTCTCGATATAAGTCTTGTAATTAGCCATGTCTTTGCTATTTTCAATGAACTTATCGAAGTTATCTTCACCGGCAATCTCGGTACATCCGGTTTTGATGATAGTCCAGCGAAGGCGTTCGGTATCACCTGCGTCAATGTAAGCCTGTTCGAGGTTGGCAGTAGGCTGACCCCAAGACCATCCGTCGCCGGGACCATTACGTGCACCGGTGATTATTGTCAGTGAACCACCTAATGAATAAGTACCGTCGTACATATACTGTACTTCAAACAGACTCTCTTTACTGTTGTTGTGATCAACACTCCATACGTCACCGAAGTTATCAAGCAGTTCGTACTCTTTGCTGTCGATAACGGTTTCCAATACATCATGTGCTTCTTGCCACTTTTCCTGATAAAGGTAAACTTTACCTAGCAGGCCTAAGGCTGCACCACTGGTAGCACGCCCCATATCGGTGGCAGCATATTCACTACGTTTTGGCAACGCGTCGGCGGCAGCTTTCAGATCATCTTCGATGAACTTATATACATCTTCGGCAGAAGCGCGGGTAATGCCTTGTATCTCCTCGGGCAACAGGAAGCTTGTAACGAGAGGTACACCGCCGAAGTTTCTTACCAGTTCGAAGTAGAAATATCCACGCAGGAAGCGGGCTTCGCCTATCAGGCGGTTCTTCATGTCTTCGTCCGAGAATTCGGATTGTGAGATGCGTTCTACGGCTACGTTGCAGCGTAAGATGCCTTTATAACGGTATTGCCAGAAGTTTGAGATGGCTCCGTTACTCTGTCCTGTACCCTGATAATGTGCTAAAGAGATATAATCACTCTGGCTTTGGGTTGTATTTCCCATCCAACCGTCATCGCTGCACATTTCGGAAAGTAACCATACCGTATTGATGTTCCACCAGCCACCGAAAGTGATGGCCTGGTAGCAACCGGTGATGAATGACTCGGCTTCCTCTACACTTTGGAAATAGGTGTCGAGATTTTGTTGCCCACGCACTTCCTCGGTCAGGAAGTCCTCGCAAGAGGTGAATGTCAGCGAGGCAATCAATGTCAATATTGCTAATATCTGTTTCATTGTTATCAAGGATTAAAATTTAAAGTCAATACCAAACAAGAATGTACGTGGGTTGGGATAGGCAATGCCATCGATACCTGTTTCGATTACACTTCCATCATTACCAATCTGCGGACGTTCGGGATCCATACCTGAATAACCGGTGATAGTGAACGGATTCTGTGCTGAGAATGAAAGACGCAACTCTGTTCCGCGCAGGAGCTTCTTGGGAAGAGTATAACCTACCTGAAGCAGTTTGCATCGCATGTACGAACCGTCTTCTACAAAGAAGCTGGATACGCGTGTATAGTTCTGGTTCAGGTCGTTGTATGACAAGCGTGGAATGTCATTGCTGGTACCTTCGCCATGCCATGCTTTTTCCAGCGTACCTGCCCATACGTTCTGCCCGCTTACCCCGGAATATAATCCTTTGGTTTTATTAAAGATATCGTTGCCGAGTGTTCCGTAGAAGTTGGCTGTGAAGTCGAAGTTCTTGTAATTGAAGCCCAGATTCAAACCTACCATAAGGTCTGGATAAGGGTTACCGATCCATGTCTTATCGTTTTCGTCCAGTACACCGTCATGATTCAAGTCCTTGAAGCGGATATCACCTGGCTGTGCTTTATCCTGTATCAATTTTCCATGCTCGTTGGTATGAGCATATACCTCGCTCCAGTTTTGGAAGATACCATCTGCCACGTATCCGTAGAACCGTGAAATTAAACCACCGTCTTCGTTACGGATGATCTGATCACTATTGAACCCACCAGTCTGAATAGGTCCGTCTCCAGAGAATTTGATAGCTCTGTTTTTCACAGCTGAAAGGTTTACACCTACATTGTAAGAGAAATCAGATACTTTATCCTGCCAGTTCAGGCTTAATTCCCAACCGCTGGCTTTCATACTACCGATGTTCATCCATACAGTGCTGTTCCAATCGGGATAACCGATAGCGAAGATATTCTGTTTCTGATAGAGCATGTTGCTGGATTTCTTTTGGAAATATTCAAAAGTTACACCTAGGCGGGAGTTTAGGAATGACATGTCCACACCTACGTTCCAGTCTTCCACTGTTTCCCATTGCAGTTGATTGTTTCCTACGCCTGATATCATGGTACCGGGTACACGGACGGGAGTTGAACCAAATACATAGTCAGCTTGTCCCAGTAGGGTAAGAGTAGCATCGTTGTCGATGTTCTGGTTACCTACACGACCCCAACCACCACGTAGTTTCAGATTGCTGAATACCTTCTGGTCTTGCATAAAGCTTTCGCTGATGATGCGCCATGAAGCAGATACCGCGGGGAAGATAGCATATTTGTTTCCTTTGGGGAAGCGGGAAGAACCATCGGCACGGATAGATGCTGTCACATAGTAACGGTTATCATAGTTATACATGATACGTCCCAAGTATGATATCAACGTGTTGTAGGTGGTAGTACCGTCACCTTTCTGATTCTGTGTACCGGCATTTACTTCCTGCATGATGTCCATATTGTTGGGCACATCGTCGCGTGAAGCCTTGGTCTGGAACCATGCAAAACGTTCTGCTGTGAAACCACCCATTATATTGAGGTTATGCTTTGAAGCAAAAGTGTCAGAATAAGTTGCAGTATTGGTCCAGTTCCAGTCGAGCCATTCTTGCATCTCACGGGAAACATTACTCAATGTAGATTGTTCCAAAGCGTCGATATAGAATTCGGGTGTGAATCCATCCGAGCGACGGAAGTGGGCATTAGCTCCGAATTGTGTACGTAAGGTAAGCTTTTCAATCGGATTTACTTGTAAATAGGTGTTTACAATGGCACCCATTTCACGTGAATGTCCATTCTGGCGTGACAACGAACCGGCTGGGTTCCATTCCTGATTGTTGTAAGAACGCTGATAGTTGTTAAACTCATTGTCCACCCATTGATCTTGTGGTTTAAATACAGGAGTTGTCGGATCCATGGACATAGCAGCTGAGAAAAGGTTGGGAGTATCATCCCATGATTCTACGCGCGGTGCAATGTCAAAACCCATTTTTACGTATTTGTTGAAGGTATATTCCGTATTGAGACGTGCATTGATTTTATCCCAGTATCCGTAGTCGTATTGTGAATTATTACGGAAATAACCTAAGCTAAGATTATAAACCAATTTGTCATTACCACCGGAGATGTTGAGTGAGTAATTCTGTACTAAAGCAGTCTTATTGATTACCTCATCCCACCAGTCAGTACCATTCGGATTGGTAGTGGCACCGGTGTCATTCCAGATAGAGGTACCTCCATCATTTGTATAGCAGGTATTGAACACTTCTTTGTATTCGGCAGCATTGGCCATTTTGGGTTTAGCCAACGTTTGGAAACCTGCCGATGCACTGAAACTGATATTTGTTTTTCCGGCAATACCTTTCTTGGTAGTAATCAGGATCACACCGTTAGAGGCACGCGTACCGTAGATAGCAGCCGCAGAAGCATCCTTTAGAACTTCCATGGACTGGATATCATTACTGTTTAGGAAGTTGATGTTCGTACCTACCGGCATACCATCTACTACGTAGAGCGGATCGGTTCCGTTAACTGTAGTTACACCACGGATCAATACTTTAGGTTGTGTACCCGGGCCACCACCGCTGGTTACCTGTACACCGTTGATCTTACCTTGTAAGGCGTCCATAGCATTACCGGTTACAGTTTCGGTGATTTCATCGCCTTTCACTGTAGCGATGGAACTGGTCAGGTCGCTCTTTTTCACGGCACCATATCCGATAACCACCACTTCGTCCAGTAGTTCGGCAGATTCCGACAACACAACGTTGATGGTGGTCTGTCCGTTTACTTTGATTTCTTGTGTCTGGTAACCGATGGTAGAATACACAAGTATAGCGTTTGCAGGAACATTCATCAGTGTATAATCACCATCGATGCCTGTGATGGTGCCTGTTCCACTGCCTTTCACTTGAATTGTAGCTCCGATTAAGGGTTCCTTATCGGTAGCTGAAGTCACTATACCTTTTACTGTTATCTGTTGTGCATAGCTGCATATTGCCAGTGGGGAGTTACGCCCCGCCCTGAAGACAAAGTATTCAGTTGCTTTCTCATTTGTCAGACTATTATTAGGTTAATTTACTCGTACTAATTTCGCTCTACCCAGGTGGGAATCAAACCAGAATTGATAGGTGCCGGTTACAGTCACTTTGGGTTTAGACCATACATCTTGTGTTGTAGTGGGACCGGTGTAATTGGAATTTTTAAATGCACTTCCGGTGTAATAGCCGAATATTTCAGGCTCTTCTTCAGTATCGCTGCACCAGCGAACAAAGTTCCACCATTGGTCTGTGTGATAGTTGTGAATAATGAAGTTCATTGACTCTCCTGCTGTCAGTGACATAGGCTCATTGTAGAACAAGTGCGGGTTAGTGGCATCTTGTTTGAAAGAGACTACTCCGGTAGGATTGTCAGATGTCAGACCGAACGTAAAGTCCATCATCTCACCGCTGTTGTTGTTCCATTTATCCATGGTAGGTAAGCCGTATTTCATGCTTGCAGGCCATGGGTCTACAGCTTCTGCAAGTGAATAAGTTTCCATTTCATACGTCTTCAGCAAGATATTGATATTGATTTTATAGTATACATTAGCTTCTGTCAGTACAATTGGTTTAGCCAGTGCCGGATCATCGGTCAGCATGGCTTCATCTGTCGGATCAATACCATAACAAACAGGAGAAAAACTTGTCTTTTGCGGTAAGAAGAAGATTTCCGTATTAGCTTTCTGGCAATAATAGAGAGCTTGATATTGGAATTCGCCCACATGATCTATGCGCATCGGTACGCCGAATACATCGCTGTTTAGTTCTGCTTCGGTAGCTACGTCTGCCAGATACATCTTTTCGAAATCCTGTACATCGGTTACAGATACGGTACATTCTATCATTGTGCTTTTTCCTGTCTTGTCGACAGCAGTAAGTGTCATCGGATAGTCCTTCTTTTCATTAGGCATTGTGATGTTGAATGAGTGCTCAAAAGCTTTTTCACCATCAGCATCTATTTTCAGGTTTTCATATCCTTCGATGCCTTCGATGTTTACCAATAGATAATCCAGTCCGCGGTCGTCAGTTATCGAGATATTCATGTTGAGTGTAGGGATTTCACCTTCTCTCAGCAATACGGTGACCATACCACCCTTTTCGGGTGCAATAACGAATACTGGATCTTCAAAGTCTCCGTCCAACGTTACAAGTACATCTTGTGAAACAGTACGTCCGCCTACGTCGGTTACGGTAACTTTTACGGTGAACTGTTCACCGATTTCATCCGGTTGAATTTTGAAGTCGTAGCTCAATTCGTAAGTTTCGAGAGGTTTCTCATAAATCTCGATCAAATCGATTGTTTTGTTGAGGTTCAGGTCGGCACATTGCAGTTGAATGGTTGAAATACCATCAGCATCTTTAATCGTTCCTTCCAGTGTAAATGTGTGACCATTTGCAGTCTGAATGTGTTCAAGTGTCATTTCTATGGAAGGTGCCTGTCCGTCCACATCAGGATAGCCATCGTCGTCGCTACATCCTGTAGTCCATAAAGTCAGTGATAAGAATGCCCAGAGTAGGGCGGCATTGAATAAATGCTTCTTCTTCATACATATTACTTTTAAAGTTAAACAATTAGATACATTCTTTACTAAAATATCACTTTTAGATAATGCAAATGTAAGCTATCTTAGGTTTCTTGAACTGCATAAATCTTGCAGTGAGGGGATGTAAATCTTGCAATGAACGATTTGTGTATCTGAAATAAAGAATTTATTTATACTTTTGGATTGCAATAGAAAATTGATGTCATGAAAAGCAGATTATTACTTTACTTACTGTTGTTACCTGCCCTTCTGACGGCACAACCTTATGCTGTCAGGCAATTGGGAATTGAGAAGGGATTATCCAATAACTATGTGGTTAGTATAGCCCAGGACAAAGAGGGCTTTTTATGGTTTGCGACTGAAGAGGGCTTGAATAAGTTCGATGGAACGCGCTTCATTACTTACTATAAGAATGAAACAAAGAATGGCTATGGTATTACGGGGAATGAACTGAACTGCCTGCTGGATGATCCGAAGGATTCCATCTTATGGATTGGCACACAGAGGGCGGGGTTGAATGCTTATAATTATGTAAAGGACACCTTTACATTCTACCGGCATAATGAGGCTGTGCCTGAAAGTATCATTACGGATGACGTAACCAATGTTATTGCCGCTGCTGATGGAAATCTGTGGGTGACAACTTATTGGAAAGGAATTGAATATTTTGATAAAGAAACCGGTCACTTTTCTCATTATAATACAGCAAATATACCGGGGCTTGTCAGTGATAACATCTGGACTGTTGCTGATGGGGGGAATGGTAAGTTATATGTAGGCCATGTCCATAATGGTTTTAGTATTCTTTCCATTAAAGATAAAAGGGCGAAGAACTTCGTGCATGATCCGGGTGATCGGCATAGCTTGCCGGGTAATGAAGTGAGATGCGTATATAAGGATCTGAATAATAATATCTGGGTAGGGACAAACAAAGGTCTGGCATTGTTTAATCCTGAATCAGAGAATTTCATCCAGTTTAATTCAGACGGGAATCTTTCGCACTATATCTACGACATTAAGCAGCTTGACGGGAATAAGTTGTGGATAGCTATGGAATTTGGCGGAATAGCCATAATGGATTTATCGCAGCGTTTGTTCCTGCTACCCGAACAGACTCAATTTCATTATATCAGGGAAGGAGATGACGGATACAGTCTCTCTAATTCAAGTACGAGGTGCATTTTTCAGGATTCATTCAAGAATATCTGGACGGGTGTATGGGGTGGTGGCATAAATTTCTTAAGCTATGAGCCACCTTTGTTTGGCGGTTATTACTATTCTCCCAATCAGAATTCAATGAGTCGCCTGAATAATAAAACAGCAAGCAGCGTTTGTGTGGATAGCCAAGGTAAATTGTGGATTGGAACAGATGGGGGAGGAATCAATGTCTTTGATCAAGGTAAACGGGTATCCGTTTATCAGGAAGAGATTGAAGATATGAGTGGAAACTCTGTGCTGGCCTCACTGCGCGACTCGGAAGATAATCTGTGGTTCGGCTTATTTATGGGTGGAGTGAATTATTACGATTCGAAGAGAAAGATATTCCACCGGAACTTCCTTAAAGAATTAGAGCACGAGGATATCCGTTCGTTCTATGAAGACGACCGGCATATTCTGTGGATTGGTACCAGTCGTGGTATCTATAAAGTTAGTCTGGCTGATAAGAAGATCGTGGGACATTATGAGTTTGAGAACAATCTGGTGCGGTGCGTTATGAAGGACTCTCAGGGACGTCTGTGGATCGGTTCTTTTGGGAGTGGCCTGGGGATAGGAGATGATGAGTTACAGGATATCAAGCTCTTTAATATGGAGAACCTGTTCCCTTCCAATACCATCAATGCAATTTATGAAGACAGCAGGAAGAATGTATGGGTCGGGACAGGAGAAGGTTTGGTGTGTTTCTCTTCGCCATCCGATTGGGAATATAAGGTTTACCGCCGTGAAGAAGGCTTAACCAATACACATATACGTGCTATAACGGAAGATGCGAATCATAATATCTGGGTGAGCACCAATAAGGGAATCAGTTGTCTGTTGCGGGATAAGGATGTTTTCTATAACTATGACCATTGGGATAATGTGCCGATGGGAAATTTTATGAGTGGCAGTGTAGCTAAGGATCAGAATGGAGAGATTTATTTCGGTTCCATCAATGGACTTTGCCATTTCAATCCGGATTTTGTTCTGACAAAGCGTGAGTCTCCTGCGGCTGTTATCACGGAAATGAAGATATTTGCTCCTTTGGGTAATATGGGAGACAATGAAGAAGTGGTCAGTATTGACGGTCAGTCGAAAGTAAGGCTGAAGTATATGCAGAATAGCTTTAATATTACTTTTAATATACGGAACTATGCATTGGTCAACCAGGTGGAGTATGCCTATATGCTGAAAGGACTGGAAGATGCATGGTATACGGTGACAGACCCCAATAGCGTAACCTTCCGTAATGTGCCTCCCGGTGATTATCATTTCATGGTAAAAAACCGTATCAAGAACCAGGAATGGTCGGATGAGGTTACAACTTTGGATATCCATATTGTTCCGCCTTTGTGGCTTACCTGGTGGGCGAAATGCAGCTATGTGTTGTTGAGTGGAGCCATCCTGTTCTTCATTCTTTATGCTTACAAGAAGAAGCTTGATATGGAAGTTCTGTACGATCTGGAAAAAAAGAATCATGTGCAAGAGCAGGAACTGAATCAGGAGCGTCTGCGTTTTTATACCAACATCACGCATGAACTTCGTACACCGCTGACATTGATACTGGGCCCACTGGAAGATATGCAGAAGAGTAATTCGCTTTCCAACAAGGATGCCCAGAAGATATCAGTCATCCATCAAAGTGCCATACGATTATTGAATCTGATCAACCAGATACTGGAATTCAGAAAGACGGAAACACAGAATAAGAAGCTTTGTGTGGCTCATGACAATATTGCCAATCTAGTATACGAAATAGGACTTAAATATAAAGAACTGAATCGTAAGCCGGATATTGAGTTTCGCATCGAACTGGAAAAAGAGGATATGCCTCTATACTTTGATAAAGAGATAGTGACTATTATCCTGGATAATCTGATCTCTAATGCTATTAAATATACCGAGAAGGGTTCTATCACCCTGGGATTGCACAATGTGGTACGGAATAATATCAGTTATACTGAAATAAAAGTAAGTGATACAGGTTTTGGCATTACTCCTGAGGCATTACCCCATATCTTTAATCGTTATTATCAGGAAGGAGGCGATCATCAGGCTTCGGGTACCGGTATCGGCCTGGCACTGGTGAAAAATCTGGTGACGTTGCATGAGGGGGAAATAAAGGTGGAGAGTACCTTAGGCACAGGTAGTACCTTCTATTTCAGTCTATTGACTGATAATACTTATCCTCATGTATTACATGCCGATTCACCGGAAAGAACTGTAGATGAAAAGGAAGAAAAAGAAGAGATTCCTGAGTCAGCTTCCGGTGGAAAGCGTATTATGTTGATAGTGGAAGATAATCAGGACATCTGCAATTATATTGCCGAATCCTTCTCTGATGATTTTGAAGTGAAAACAGCGGCGAATGGCGAACAGGGGATGGAGCAGGCATTAAATAGTATTCCTGATATCATTGTGAGTGATATCATGATGCCTGTGATGAATGGAATTACGATGTGTAAAATATTGAAAGAAGATGTGCGCACCAGTCACATTCCCATTATTCTGTTGACTGCTAAAGATTCGTTGCAGGATAAAGAAGAGGGATATCAGGTGGGAGCCGATTCTTATCTGACGAAACCTTTCAGTGCTACTCTCCTGCATAGTCGTATCAACAATTTGCTTGAATCCCGCAAGCGGCTGACAGAACGTTTTAATACCAGTACTCCACATCATAATATGGATGAGAAACGTGCTTTATTGGCAGAGTCTTTGAATAAATTGGATAATGAGTTTATTGAGAAGATAAATCAGCTGATAGAAGCCCGGTTGTCATCCGAGAAGATTGACATAGGTTATCTGGCTGATAATATGTGTATGAGTAAGTCTACGCTGTATCGCAAGATGAAAGCTTTGACAGGCTTGTCTACCAATGAATATGTTCGTAAGATAAAAATGCAGCATGCTGAACGGTTGCTTCTGGAAGGCAGGTATAATATCTCCGAAGTTGCTTTCAGGGTAGGTATAAACAGCGTGGTTTATTTCCGGCAATGCTTTAAGGAAGAGTTTGGGGTATTGCCCTCAGAGTATTTGAAACAATAGTGCTTTGTCGCACCTCTATTTGTTCTATTTTGTTTCTTCCTATTGAAACAAAAGTGCCTTGCCTATGGAACAAAAGTTTCACAGGCAAGAAACAAAAGTTTCTCAGGTAAGAAACAAAAGTCTCACAGATAAGAAACAAAAGTCTCACAGGTAAGAAATGATGGCTGATCAATAATGCTTGTAGTTATCATTAAATATTCGTGCTTAATTATCTGATACTATCTGTCATCCTGAGCTTATCGAAGGATCTCATTCTCTTCATCATTTCAAGAGAGGAGATACTTCAACTACGCTTAGCATGACAGATACTCCCAAAGCATAAACGAATTATGCTCACTTGCTTATCATTTTATTGAAGAAATTTATTTCTCTTCGAATGTATTGAAAGAGTGCGGTTGAAGTTCAATGTTCAGGTAACGGTCCCGCAACTTCACGGTTACTTTTTTAGCCTCATCATTAAAGTTTCCGGCTATCACTACCTTTTTCTTTTCTGGAGTTTCCACTACCAAGACCGGTGTTCTTCCTTCTGTTGAAGGCTTGTAGGCTATAACGCGTGAACCGGGTGTTACGAACTGGCTATAATGTCTTACTGCATAATACTCCGGTGTAAGAGTTGCCGTACGGGTTTTTGAATCAACATGTATCAAAGCATTTTGTTTCCAACCCCAGGGACTTTCACCGTTATCGCAGAGGGTATTGTTCCAGAAGGTGTACTCTTCGCAGCCATTACCCAGGTAGTGGTTAATCAGATGGAAGGTGTGTTCGCCCGCTCTCCAGTCGAAGGTGCCCCCACCGCATTCGCTTTCTGTCTGCATATACTTGTACTGGGGGTATTTGGCACGTATTTTAGACAGTATCTGTCCTCCTTCCCACTGAAAGCCAACTCCCTGAACGCTTTGCGGCATGCGTGGATCGGAAAGTATTTTATCAACATAGTCATAGCGGTTGGTATTGAAAGTACCAAGGTAGAGAGCTACTTCCGGATGATGTTTCTTTAATGTGGGCGCCAGATACTCTACGTTGAAACGTACGGTACCCTCAGCTGTCCAGGCACAACCGGGATACGGGGTATAACTGTATGCTTCATTCTGATACATGATCATATCGATGGGAATTCCTTGTTCTTTATAAGCATCAATGAACTTACAGAAGAAGTTGGCATAAGTTTGCAGATAGCGTGGATCCTGAATCATGTAGTCATTCACTGCGAGTTGTCGGGGGAAGACGTTATCGCGTGTCTCCGTATTATCCTCATAGAGTACTACATCAGACAGAGGCGACATCTTATTAGTCCTGTCACTGCGAACCGGATAGTCATTGTTAATTTTCATCCAGCTGGGAGGTGACCAGGGAGACATCCAGAAAGTCATACCCGGATTATACTTTTGCGCTGCACGGACAAAGGGGATAATAGCCAGTTTATCACGGTTGATATTGAAATACTTCAGTTGGAAGTCGCCTGATACTTCGTCGCAGCTATACCAGTCACGGGCATAGTCATTGGCATTCATCGAAATACGGCCTCTGTTGAAACGAAGTTCTCCTTCAGGGGAAAACATTTTCTTCAACAGGTCGTCCTGTTCATCACGGGTGAGCATGTTCAAGGCATCCCAGTACAGTTCGTTGAAGGTGGTTCCCCATGCTTTGAATGTGGTGCCTTCTTCCGTTCCGCTGATATCTAAAAGCGGGGTTTGGCCGGCGCTCGATTGTAATTTCACTTTTGATTGTTTCCAAGTGTTGCCTTCTGTACTGCTGACCCAGTTGAAATTCTGGGCATAGGTATTAGCAGCCAAAGCGGTGAGACAACACATGAACACTCTTTTGATGTTTTTTTCTCTCATGATAATAGTTCATTTATGTAATTAATAATTCACCACGGATTACACTGATACTCACAGATTGTTTATATTGAAGAAGCAAGTATCTGTTTTTATCTGTATAATCTGTGGTGGTTTTTAATATATCCTTTCCGGTTACGATTATTCTTCGCTTGCTGTTGCCGATATTAAATAGGCTTCCACTTCATTCCCATTCACCCTGCATGTAAAACTGAATGTTTTGTTTTGAGGATCGTAGCTTCCGCTTCCCTCTGTAACATTCAGGTTCTTCCATCCGGCAAGGCTGAGTGTGTTATCTTCGTTCACTGTAATGGTGAGTCCGGTATCTTTCGCTCTTGCCAGTTCCTCAGTGCCTGTATAATAAATACGAATTGTATTCTTGTTTACAGCAACAGCATTACGAATCAAACTAAAGGAAGCTCCGTTGTTGGTACCGATGTAATTGTAGTATCCCGAGTAGTTGTTGTAGGTCTTTATAGCGAACAGAACCACTGTTTCAGCTTGTGCAACAGGGTACTCTTTGCAAGATTCCATTTTCAGCGGAAGGGCGTATAAGGAATCACAATGTAATCCTTCCGGGTGGATGGCAACAGGTATGCGGGCATAAGATTCTCCGGCACGGATCACTGCATTCATTGAAGATATGTTGTAATTGGCCGCAGGAAGTGCCTGATATTGGATTTCCGTACTCGATTTATATTTTTGATTGTAAGAAGTGATGCCTGAGGGATCTTCAATCAATGTACAGTGAATGTCCCCATCCGGATTCAATGAGCCGCTGGTGCCTACCGATACGAAAGTTTCTGCACTTTCGTCCGCATAGTTGACGTTGCGGGTCACTAATGCTCCTTCTTCTCCGATACCTACGAGATAGGCTTGTTTTATATACTGTTCCTCTTCCCAAACATTGGTGTTCTCACATCCGGTGAGTACAAAGAGCGAACCTATTGCTAATGAAAATAAAATATGCTTTTTCATAATTGTCTTAATATTAAAGTTAATTACCAGCCTGGATTCTGAACCAGTTTTGCATTATGATCCAACGTTGTCTGTGGGATGGGGAAGAAGTACATCTTCTGTGTAAATACACGCTTCTGTATTCTCTCTGAATCCCATATTGTACGGGTGTAGAATCCGGTACGGTTATTTACTCTGGCTTTGGTGTTCCAACCGATAATCTTTGTATTATAAGCCATATCCGCATCGCCCCAACGGCGTAAATCATGGTAGCGAAGCCCTTCGAGGGCAAACTCCACTTTACGTTCCTGCTTAATAGCTTCACGCATATCGTCTCTACTGTTCAGTTCGGCATCGGTAATGCCCGGCATACCGGCACGATAACGTATCATATTGAAATACTTCTTAATTTCTTCTGTATTGCGGGTCACGGTGATGCCTGTGGCTTCATCCGTATAACTTCCTTCCAATTCATTCAATGCTTCTACATAGTTGAGCAGGATTTCTGCGTAGCGGAATACGGCAAATGTTTTGGCACGGCAGGAACCTTTCATGTTATCTTCCTGATTGATGTATTTGCGGAGCGTATAGCCTGTACGGTTATAGTTGTCCGGATATTCAGGAAGGGGGCCTGCATTACCATCAGAGTAATAAGTCACTTCTACATTGGTCACCGGGTCATTGCCTACATAAGAAGTTCCAGGCCAGATACAATGATTATATCCTATGGTTGCGTAAAAGCGAGGTTCACGGTAAGCATCTACTTTGGCTACATTGCCATTCACGGTATAGCCGTCAGATACCCTGTAAGCAATATCTATCGGATCACCTGCATGAGAGGCATCAGGGTAAGGATAGTTTGCGCTGGAATGGTGGATGTCATATCCATCTATCATTTTATAGGAATCAATCAAATCCATACAGAGGTTTATACCGTTGGCACCTCCCAGAGCGGTAGGGGTCGCCAGCCATTGAGGAGAGTTCTCTTTCACTATGGCATTGCAATAATAAATATATTCCGGAACTAACTCTGCATTCACAGAACCATCGAACAGGCTCTTGTAAGATGCGTAAGGATCGATATTACCGGCCCCGTCAGGGAAACCGGCCTGTGAAATATTGGACGGGAGTTCCTGTGTTCTTTCTGTACGGGCAGTTGTATAGAGTGCGTATTTTCCCATATCAATGATTCGTTTGGCAGCTACAGCGGCTACACCCCATTTAGAGTTATCGTTGTTTTGAGAAATGAAATTCCGCCCATCGGCTGTTTTCCAGTCCGCATAGCGGGTATTTCCGTTATACCATGGGCTTGCCGCATAAAGGCGTAGGCGAGAGATTACCGCTAATGCTGCACCTTTGCTTGCAATGTACTGGAATTGTTGTGTACGGGAATCCGGGAGGAATTCCGCCGCCTTTTCCATATCACTACAGATGTAGTCTATGCACTCATCGTATGTGCTTCGTTCGATAGAGGCTTCGTCGGATGGGGTATCGGCATCGAAAGGCTTGTCGGGAACGATAGGCACCGGTCCGTATTGGCGCAGCAAACTGAAATAGAAATATCCGCGCAAGAAGTAAGTGCGTCCTGTATAGTCACGGCGTTCCATATCCGACAAGTCTTTGCATTCGCTGATGCGGGTCAACACGATGTTGGCTTTGCGGATACCTTTATAAAAGCTTCCCCAGTTATTATAGTTCGCGCTTTGGGGAGTTTCATCTCCCAGCAACAGAGCCATTGCGGCATGTCTGTAAGGGTCTTTCTCATTTTTCCCATAATCGTCCGCCCACGATGCGAAGCATTCGTCGGAACCCATGCCGAACGGGAAATAAGAGGAGGTGAACAGTTTACTTTCATCCGGTAGTATGGTGGCAATGCCGTTAATGTATTCATTGACGCGAACTTTACTTTGAAAGATTGAATCAATATTTGTCTGGTCGTAGAAGTAAGAATCCACATCCAGATAAGACTCGCATGAGGTTAATCCGAGACTCATCCCTGCCCAAATGGATATGCCGCAAAGAAGAGCTTTAAATGTATATTTGGTATTCATAATCATATCGTTTTTTAGGTTTAGAACTGAAGATTTGCCTGTATGGTAAATACACGTTGCAGCGGGTAAACCGCACCGTTGTCAGACGCTTGTGCCGGATCCCATAGTTTGATCTTGTCCCAGCAGTGAAGATTATCACCGATCAAGCTGATCTGGCAACCTTGCAAGCCGATCTTCTTGAAGCATGGCAGAGTGATGTCATACATAATCTGTACATTCTTCAAGCGTACATAAGATCCGTCTGCAATCCAGAATGTGGATGTCTGACTATTGTTTTTGTTTTCTCCGTAGGTGAGACGCGGAAAACGGGCATTCGGATTCTCCGTGTCTTTGGTTCCGGAATAAGAAGCCGGTGTCCAGCGATTGCTGGCATCCGCTACAATGCTGAGTACGTTTCCTGTTTGTCCACCGTTGAAAGGGTGAAAACCACTGCCTCCATACAGAAAGTTCACTTGGCCTACTCCTTCAAGCAGGGCACTTACAGTCAGTCTTTTCCAATGGAATTCCAGACCGAAACCGTATTGCAGACGTGGAACATTGGAGTAGCAGATAGGTACTTCATCGTAACTGTCAATTTTACCATCGCCATTGATATCTTTGTATTTGATATCACCCGGCATTACACTGGTTACGAAGGTTTGTTTGGGGCTTGAATCAATATCTGCCTGGTCTTTGAATAGTCCTAAGGCAACTAATCCGCGTTGAGTTCCCCAAGGTGTTCCTTTCCATGCTTGGTAGGGATATTTAATTCCGCTTTGTTCGTATTCAAGCAGTTTATTGTTAGAGTAAGTGAAGTTGGCGCGTCCTGTCAGGCTCATATCATTTTTGAACCGGTAAGTGTATGAGATGTTACCATCCGCTCCCCAACTTTTCATTTCGCCTACGTTTGCCCAAGGCAGCGTAGCCAATCCCATTTCATCGGGAATACTTGCACGTTGCTGGAAAATTCCCGTACGGCGTTCACTGAAAAAGTCGACTGTAAACTCCACACTACTATTAAATAGTTGTCCGTCAATACCTATATCGAACTTCTTTGCTTTTTCCCAGCGTAAGTTTTGGGACGCCTCCTGGCTTTCTGCTATATTCTTGCCACTTCCCCAGATACCGGCTCCACTACCTTCGGTCATGGTAGAAAGGAACGGAAAACGTGTGTCGTTACCAAGTCGGTCGTTACCTACGATACCATACGAAGCTCTGATCTTGAAGAAATTGATAAAAGACAAGTTCTTCTGCACCCATTCATATTGTGTAGGTACCCAACCTGCTGAGATGGCTGGAAATACGCCGAACTTCTGTCCTTTCTCAAATGCTTCTGAACCGGTATAGCCGATGTTACCTTCCAGGAAATAGGTATCCTTGTAAGAGTAGGTTGCACGCCCAGCCAAACCTGTATACCGTTTTGGGATAGATGCGATAAGTGTTTGCGCTTCACCGGTTATGAAGTCTTCCATATAAAAATCGGCTAATCCGGTTACGCGATGATCATTATTGAACAGGCGGTTATAGTTAACACGGGCGTCAAAATAGATTTTCCGTGTAGACAGATTGGTAGACTCGTATTTATCATCTGTTTTGGCTACTTTTTCTATCAGATTTAAGGAGCCGTCTTTGTTTCTTCCTTGTGCATAGTAGAGCGCCGGAGTTTTTGTTTGAGACTGTGTTAAGGCTGAGTAATTATTGATTGACATGGTGGCTTCTGCCTTCAGACCTTTTATCCATTGGTCAAAATCTTGTTCAAGGCGTAGGCGGATACTACTTGTCGTTTCATTTTTCTTCTTATAACCTGTATAGTTTAGTAAGATATATGGGTTCTGTTGGTCAGCACTGGCACCGTAGGCTGGAAGCGAACCATCCGAATAAAGTACCGGAACGGTCACAGGGGTCAGGTTGGCTTGTGTTTGCCACAAGGCTTTCGTATCATTGGCATATCCGGGGAAAGAATTGGTTACAATCTCTGTTGATAAGCCCAGTTCAATAATAGTACTTTTGGTTAGGTTAGCATCGATATTTGCGCGAAAATTGTATTTATTATAACCTACACTGTTATCATAGTTTTTAATTCCTTTATCTTGCTTATAGATGGCATCCTTATGTTGAAGACCCACACTCATGTAGTAACGTGCATTTGTTCCACCACCATTGATACTAATGTGATGCTGATTGTTCCATACATAATCTTTCAGCATAACATCACGCCAGTTTACATTGGGATATAAATCCGGGTCCAGTCCTGTTTCTATCAGATTTAACTCGGCATTACTGTATACGGGACGTCCACCTCGTACGACGGAGGCTTCGTTGGCTAGTTGTGCGTACGTATATCCGTCCACATATTCGGGATTGCGTGCAGAATAGGAAAGCCCGACATTACTTTTCACACTGATATTCAGTTTACCCGATTTACCGCGCTTTGTTGTAACGAGTACCACACCGTTGGCACCGCGTACACCATATACAGCTGTAGAGGAAGCATCTTTCAGGATGGTGAAGCTTTCAATATCGGCAGGATCAAGTATATTCAGGTCGCCTTCCACACCGTCAATCAACACTAAAGCGGATGCACCTGCACCGAAAGTACTGATACCACGAATCCAGAATTCAGAAAAGTCATTGCCAGGCTCGCCGCTTCGGGTTACGGCAATGATGCCCGGTACACGACCTCCCAGCATGTTTGTTACCGAGGATGAAGGAACCTGTAAATCGGATGCCTTTACGTTAGTTACCGCACCTACTACCGAGATTTTACGTTGAGTACCGCGACCTACAATCACTACCTCATCGGTTTCATTTACAATTTCTTTCAGTGCAATCTTTTGCTTGGTTTTATTTCCGTTTACCACCAGTTCCTGGGGTGCATAACCTATGTAGGTAAACACCAATACTGTATTGGCGGGAACATTGTCCATGCGGAAATTACCATCAACATCCGTGATAGCTCCTTTGGAGGGATTGTTTTTATATTGAATCGTAACACCGGGTAATTCTTCACCTTGCTCCGTCATCACAATACCGGATACGGTGAAACCATTCTGTGCGGCAAGTGGAAACACACTTGCAAGCAATAGGAATGAAAGTATAAGGAAAAATCTATTTTTCATATATTAGTTTATTTATTGATTTACGGGAAGGAGTTTATTCTATAGCGAGTTTACGCACATTCAATCCTGCACCTCCGGCTATATAGAAGTTTTCTTCAGAATCCATAGCTATATCTTTGGGATATAGGAATGTACATTCCAGTGGGAGTCCGTCTGTTTCAGTTTCGCCCGATATGGTGCCACCAGCAGCGATTGTTACGTAGCCATCCGGGTAGGATATCTTTCGGATGGATTGTCCGCCTGCGTTTACTACATATATGTTGCCTTCATTGTCAACAGTTACTCCATTTGGCCAGGCAAACTGTATGTCTTCCCGATAACCTTCCGTATTGGTTTGGTTAGGCCAGCCGTTTCCGGCATACCTTTCGTCCGACCATGTGCCGTCAGCGTTCTGTTTAATCCGGTATACAGCATGTGTCCTGTCTTCTGCAAAATAGAAGCAATCTTCTACACGGCTATAAGCCAGATAGCTACAATGGTCGGAAACCCAAGCTTCAAAGTCCCAGCGGTGTTCAAGGAGTTTTTCTACTTTGTACTGTCCGCTATCATCTTTTTCTGTCAGATTGATACGTACGAAGATCCCCAGGTGATTTCTTGTATAGAGGTATTTTTCTTCATCGTCAATAATGCAGGACCAGGTTTCACCATTGTTGGCGGATAATTCGGTGATACCTTCGCGCAATAGCTCCGGCTGCCAGCTATTTTCACGGCGCAGGATATATACTTTAGCTGATTTGACATCAATAAAGTACATTTTATCACGGGTTTTATTGATTGCAGGTTTACCTGCTTTGAATCCGCTTATCAGGGTTGTAACCAAGTTCTCGCTTTCTGAAATCAGGCGTACCCGTTGTTTGTCCGACTCTACTGCTACAATGTTATCTCCTGCCACTATACCGACAGCAAATACATTATTGAATAGTGCATCGTAGATGTTTCCATCGGTATCTCCTCTTTTATTGTAGGTTCCGCAAACTGTAGAAACTTTCTGTACCTGTGTGTAGGCAAATGTCTTGTCGATGGTAAGCTCTTTATCGTCTACAACGACTTTAACAGAATTATTACCGCCCGGTTGTTTAGGTACGGTACAGTAAATAGAAGTTCCGTCACTTGATATGATGTTAGCCTCTTTGGTATCGGCAAAGATCACTTTCATCTTGGATAGGTCTGTACCGAAGTTTCCCTGAACAATGATTTTGTCACCTATTCCTCCTTTTTCCGGGATAAAGCCGGTCAGTGCCTGAGGCTTTGAGGGATCATACTTGTTGGTGATGACGGGATGTTTCACGATGTCTTCATTGCTACAACTGCTGATGAAGAACAGGGCCAGCAACAGCCAGCTTTTTCTTTGGATTGATTTAAGAAATTTGTCTTTCATATATATTATTATTAAAAGGATTGGTCACTGAAACTCTTTATCCTTGTTGTTGGTTTGCGGTCTTTAAGGCCGATGCAAATAAATATAGAAAAGAACAGGGAGGAGTACTCAAATGAGGCAGAAAGGGGTAAAGTGGAGGAAATGCGTTATTTATATACCTTAGTTGCGTCAAAAATACACTTATTGCTGGAGAGGGATTTTGTTGTAGTATAGGGGAAAGCAAATAATAAAGTAGCAATCGATTGAGGAATTCATAACCCTCCAGGAATGAATCAAAGATTGCTAATGAACTTCTTGCTAGTTTGCTGATAATAATTTAGGTGCGGATTACGCGGATTACACGGATTTTTTTCTGTAGTACAATGTTGTAGCGCAGCCTTTAATCCGTGTAATCCGCGTAATTCGCGCCTAAAATTATATTCATAACCGAAAAGAAATGAATTGTTTAATATCCCTCCAGCAATAAACTCTGCCAACGGGTAAGTCGTTTATTTATCTTCTTCCTTTTTCTGATATTCGGTAGGCGTTACGCCAAATTCCTTTTTAAAACACTTCGTGAAATACTTTGGATTGCTGAAACCAACCGCATAGGCAACCTCGGAGACATTAATGAAAGGCTTTTTCAGGAGTGTACATGCATGTTTAAGCCGGATGTTGCGAGTAAACTCTACTGGGGAGAGACCGGTCATTGCTTTCATTTTTCTATTTAGAGTGGACTTGGAAACGTTGAGTTCCGAGGCAAAAGTATCTATATCAAATTCGGTTTCAATCAGATGTTGCTCTATACATTCGATGGCTTTTTCCAGGAACTGCTCGTCAGTACTCTGATATTCCAGTGCTACAACATTGATTTCCGTATCGACTCTGAACTTCTCTTGTCGCTTCTGGTTGGATTTCATCAGATTGTCAATGCGTGCATTAAGCATTTTCATATCGAATGGTTTCGTCAGGTATCCGTTTGCTCCTGCATTGAAACATCTCACTTGGTCTTCCACTGAATTTTTTGCCGTAAGCATCAATACCGGTATATGGCTGGTGTTGATGTCCTGTTTCATTGTTGCACAGAGCTCGATTCCATCCATTTCGGGCATCATATAGTCGCTGACCATCAGGTCTACGTCTTCGCTTCTTACAATTTCCAATGCTTTTTTTCCATTCGTAGCAGTGAGTATATTGTAGTGTGTTGCCAACTTTCTTTTCATCAATAGTAGGAACTCTTCATTGTCATCTACCAATAATATCGTATCTTCTTTCTCTTCTGTATCTTCTGTTGCTTCATTCGGTACTGTTGACGGTATTTCACTGGTTTCGATAATGTCCTTTATTTCCGGATAATAATTCCGGTCGATAGGGATTAGAACAGTGAATCTGGAACCTTCTCCGATGCTGCTTTCTACCTGGATGTCTCCTTTATGCAAGGTCACCAGTTTCTTGGTTAATGAAAGCCCTACACCGTTTGATTGAGGTGCATAAGCTGTTTTGTTCACATAGAATGGAGTGAATATCTTGGATATTTCTTTCTGATCTATGCCGATTCCTTCATCCTGCACCTCTATCCGGAGGAATCGGGAATTATCCTTTTGCAGAGTCGATACATTCAGCTCTACTTTTTTATCGGCAGGTGTATATTTGGCCGCATTCGAGAGTATATTGTACAGAACCTTGTCTATTTTGTCAAAGTCCATATATCCCCAAATGTCTTTTTCTTCCAGATGAAGACTGAAATGAAGGTTTTTCTTTTCAATGATCGGTCGTATGCCTGTATGGTAGATTTCACGGATGAAGCTGCTGATATTGCCATAGGTAGGGGTGAGTACAAACGAGTCGTTTTCTACTTTCCGAAAATCTAGCACTTGCTGGATTAAGCGTTTTAAGCGGAGCACATTACTTTTCAATATATGTACATCTTCCTGTGGAGATGCCTTTGTTTCTTCCAAATCATCTGCTACGCAGCTGATGGTAGTGAGCGGGGTGAGCAGTTCATGACTTATATGGGTGAAATATTCCAGTTTAGTCTTGGTCAGTTCTTTCTGGAATCTAACCTGGTCGGACCGTCTTATCCTGTGCAGGTAATAGAACATGATGGAATAAAGGATCAGAATGATGAGAGTTATATAGGTACCGTATGCCCACCATGTTTCGTACCAAGCCGGCTTTTTATAGATACGTAGTTCTGTGACGTCGTCTTTCCAGTAGCCGTATTCATCTGTAGAGCGTACCTTGAAAGTATGATATCCTTTAGGAATTTTATTGTAGAAAGCCGACCGATTACCGGTTTCGGTGTATACCCACTCTTTGTCCACACCATCCATCTTGTAGGCGTATCTTATTCTCGATGTTGCTGTAAATTGAAGAGCGGAGAAGAAGATTTCAAGATTGTTATCTTCGGGCTCCAACCAGATGCTTCGGGTTGATAAATCATTCGACTGGCGCTGGGGATTGAGGAAGAAAGAATGATTGGATACTTTGATATCTGTTATGATGACCGGATTGGAATTGATCTTCTTAGATGGGAATTTTGAGGAAGCCATCGATACAAAGCCACCATGCCCACCGGCATAAAGCTTGCCGTTGAACAAGTCTATGACGTCCTTCTTGAACGAGTTTATCTGAACGGATTCGTCTGAATTTGAATAATGAATGTATCTATCTGACTGGATATCATAGGCAGTCAATTGTCGGTTTGTTAGTATCCAAAGGGTATTCCTGTCATGTTTCATCCCTAAAATAGACTGTCCGGTCATTCCGCATGAGTTGCTGAAGTCCTTCATTATCTCTGAGTTGAGATCCATTTGCAGGATGGAACCTTGAGTAGTGGCAATCCATAAATGATTTTCCTGGATCACTATCTTGTCAATATTGTTACTGGGTAAGGATGAATTCTGGGTTGAGTATTGTTTAATCGGTTTCAGTTTATCCCCTAAAGAAACCTTATGTAAACCGGAATCTTCGGTTGCCAACCAGATGTTACCGTGTCCGTCTTCTGCAATAGATGTAATGTTGGGCAGAGAGAATTCGGGGATGATAAAGTCTTTGCTGTCCGGTTTTAGATAGAGCTGTCCGGTGGTAGCTACCCATAAATTCCCCTTACTGTCTTCATACATGGATGTAATGTTGCCAGTAGTCCCTTTTGGTGTATATAAGTCCTTTGCCAGTAAGTACTCAATTTCTCTTTTACTGTTTAGTTTTGCCTTGTAGAGAGTGGGCTGGTCTCTGCATCCCAGCCAGAATTCTCCCGGCTGTTTCGAACGGAGGATATATCCTATATTATGCACTCCGGAATTTGTATTCGAGTAGTCATAGAATTTATCTTGTTCTATGTCATACCAGCAGAGTCCCCAACGTTCCTGATTGAACCAGAGCCCGTTGTTGGGGTCAATACCCAGAGTGGTTATATTCGTGTCGAAACCTACATGCTTTTTCAGTTTGGGCAGGAAATTGTTAGTTATGGCAGGATTTCCCATTAGCAAGTGATACCCGCTGTCATAGGCCCCGGCCCAAAGGTTGCCTTCCCTGTCTTTGATGATCTGGCTGAACATTTTGTTATAATCGAACATATACGAGCTGAGGTCCACTTTTTCCAGATGTCCGTCCGCCACTTTGAAAGCATAAAGTTCGTGGTAGCCGAATATCCATATATAGCCGTAAACATCATCTTGTACTACACTGAAGAAGGCGGTTTCAGGCTGGTGCAGTTTTTCATTGAAGATTTCTTGATGCGTGTACATTTTATCCTCTGTTGCATCCGGATGAAAACGGTAGATACCGTCTCCCCAAGTCAATATCCAATATTGGTCATCTTTGTCCTGAAATATTTTAAACGGATTATTATTCGCTCCGAGTGTAGGGAAACTCATAAATGTATCTGTATTCTTGAGATACTTATATAAACCTCCTCCCCATGTGCATACCCATATATTGCCGAAATGATCTTCATATATTGAGTTTATACCATTATTGGGAACCGCCGGGATCAAATTTCCGTAGCGCTTCTTCAATGAATAGTCTGAATTATAGTGAGAAACCTGATTACGGGTACATATCCATAGTTCTTTCCGGCTATCTACCAACATGAAGTTTATCCATGTATTCTGGATTTCTGTATCTGGGAATGGCCGTATCTGATAGTTGCTTTTATCCACCAAATTAACCCCCTGTCTTGTTCCTACCAGCAGGCAATTATCATCTTCAGCAAAACACCAGATGAAGTCATCGGTTAATAAATGAGGCTGGTTAAAGTCTGATTTGAAAGTCTGGAGTTGGTATCCGTCATATCGTCCTAAGCCGTTTTTAGTTCCTAACCAGATGAACCCATTCTGATCCTGATGTAAGTCTATTACTTCATTGGAAGGCAACTGCTCCAGAAAAGGCATTTGTTTGGCTATTATTTGCTGTGCATATGAGGAAATGCTCATTAATAGGAAGATGACAATGAGAAAGGGGGATACATATATCTGAATTTCTGTACGATGAATTCTGTTTTCCATAATGTTACAAGGTATTTTCTTTGGTGGCGATTGCAAAAATAGGGTATTATTGGCAATACTTCAATCAAAATGGTATTTTTGTGAACCTCCCTGTAAAGTATGGGCATAAAAAAAGGAGTACCGCTGTACTCCAACCTTTGTTAACCTTAAAT
>ERZ779874.1327-NODE-1327-length-24333-cov-4.563885_pt1 | contig 24333 bp, 17 predicted proteins | sample MGYA00511031_ERZ779874 | MGnify/ENA primary metagenome ERZ779874 (study PRJEB29588, sample SAMEA2156850) | human gut metagenome | biome: human gut; feature: human-associated habitat; material: faeces | place: Denmark | collected 2008/2010 ...
ACCGGGGACACAAGGATTTTCAGTCCTTTGCTCTACCAACTGAGCTATGGCACCAGCGTTTTTGATTACGGGTGCAAAGATAGAGGGATTTTTTAAACTGACAAAATATATGTCAACTTTTTTTCAAAAAAATCATGTCATTCCTTCATTTCGACTCTTCATTTGACAATATGACAAGAAATAATGCCCCCATTTGGTAAATACAGGCAAAAAGTATAACTTCGCGCAAAATTTGAAAACAGACATGAGCCAATTAAAAGGAACATTCAATATCTATAACATCGCTTGGCGGACACCTTCCTTGTCGAGCCATGCGATCGTGCATGTTCATTGGTTCAGCGGATTTATCTAAACCGAATCTCTCCTTTTGGGGATCACGATTTCCCGATCCCTTTATCAGGCAATAAGGATAACGCCTCGCGAACACGAAACGGGCACATCATAGTGTATTTCCAGTCGCACTGCAGTGTAATTTGGATTTCACTGCAGTGCGACCAAAATTCCACCGCAATGCGATATTTCCTACGACCTGTCCTGATTTAAGTTTTTGGCATTCCTGACTGGAGGCGAATCATCGCTGTCCGGGTTTGCCTGATGTTTTATCCGATAAATCCAGAATTAGAAATGTTGTCAATTATTATCACCATGCTCGCCGGTATCTTTATCGGCTATTTATTCCGTAACGTCCTATTTCTTCAAAAAACAGAGAAAAGTATCTCTTACACGATCTTTATCATGCTGTTCATCCTGGGGATTTCCGTTGGTTCAAACGATCTAATCGTCAACAACCTCGCCTATTTCGGATGGCAGGCATTCATCCTGGCCAGTTTCGGCTGCCTGGGAAGCGTAATCGCGTCGTGGTTGGTATTCAACCTGTTTTTCAAGAAGGAGGAGTCGTTATGAAAGGAAGCCTGATTGTTGTCGCCCTGTTTCTTGTCGGCTGCCTGGTCGGGCATTTGCTCGGCCAACCCTTTGAGGCCCATCAAGTATCCATGTATATTCTTTACGCCCTGATGTTTCAGGTGGGTATCAGCATTGGTTCCAACAAAGAGCTGAAAGTCTTATGGCAGCATCTCAGGCTCAAGCTCCTGTTCATCCCTTTGGCGACGATCGTCGGGACCTTGTTATTCTCGGCGCTCGCCAGCCTGATCCTGAAACAATGGAGTGTCTTCGATTGCCTTGCGGTCGGGAGCGGTTTCGCCTATTATTCGCTCTCCTCGATCCTGATCACGCAATTCAAGGAGGCTTCCATCGGCCTTCAACTCGCTACCGAGCTTGGGACGATCGCCCTCCTGTCGAATATTTTCCGAGAAATAATGGCACTAGTGGGCACACCCTTACTGTTAAGATATTTCGGACGGTTGGCTCCCATATCCGCCGCAGGAGTCAACTCAATGGATGTTGTCTTGCCTATCATCACCAAATATACGGGAAGGGAGATGATCCCGATCGCGATCCTGCATGGAATCTTGATGGATATAAGCGTCCCGTTCTTCGTCTCGTTCTTCTGCCGGTTTTAATCCGCTTAGCATACCCGGCAGCCGACTACATTCAGATCCCAAACGAGATCGCCATCGGCATAAATCGCTGTTGACAAACAGGCACAAATGTCGCCAGAGCTTTGCCTACAGGCCGATCCTTGCGCCTTTAGGCAAAGCCAAAATTTTGTCCGAAGAAAACGATTGTTTTGTCCGAAGAAAATTGGAATTTCCTCCGAAAGAAAATTCTCTTTCCTTCGGACAAAAAAACAGGGTTTCACCCCTCCCTTTTCCGGACCTTGGCAAAGGCCTTTTTCAACACGTATTTTCACCCCATCGCACACATACGTACATATCGCCCGACACATACGTACGTGCAAACCGACGTGAACGATCATGAAAAGCGACACAATAGGACGTGTGAGGCTACACGTACTATTGTGTCAATAGCCACCCCAAAACGCTCCGGCAATGCGCCCTAACAACAAACAAAGGTGACGTGCCTGAACACACGCCACCTTCAATATAGACTTTATCTCAAACCCAGTTTATCGCAAAGAGATAGTCTTCGTAAAAACCTCACCCCAACGGTTAGTCACGGTAACGGTCACCTGATCCGAACCTGCCGAGGGCTGGCAACGGAACAAATGCTCAGAAAGATAACCATTCGCCTTACCGTTCATGTCGATATAATCCTGATCTTCCGCGTCCACACGCTCCATCTCTTTAGCAGCTCCCGCTTTCTCGCTGTAGCAGACTTTCCAGGAAGGATCCCAATCCCACACATTGACAACCAGATAATCCGGATACGACTTAAACTCGCCGGGCTTATAGACCCGGAACTGGTAATCATCCGGCTGATTAGTCGCCTTGTAATGCCAAGAGATCTCCGACCCCTTGACCTCGACTACCAAATAACCATTAGGAGCGCCACAACGGTTCACATCGCCGGCCCACCAGGCGCCACAAGCTGCCCCAATATTGTGCTCATACAAGGTTGGCGACATGACATTATTCTCATAATAATGCGTATGCCCCGCAAAAATATGCGTATTATAATCTTTCACGATTTCCCGGAAAGCCTCCGCGTCGTCCGCGTTCGAGACCCCCTTGTCCGACTGGTTGAATACCGGCGCGTGGACATTGATGAAAAGAATCGTGCCTGGCTTCACATAACTCAAGTCTTTTTTCAGCCAATCCAGCTGCTCCTGCCCAAAACGCTCCTGATATTTCTTCTCGCCCTCATAGTCGATGTCTTTCAAGGAGACGACATGCACATTCCCGACATTGAAAGAATAATTATAAGGGCCGAAATAGTGCTCGAACCGCTCTTCCGCATAACCGTCCCGATTGTTCGGCAATTTAGACAAGGCCGTGTATGCCAGGTCATGATCGTGATTGCCGATCGTGGAAGACGCGATAACACCAAGACCGGAAATCTCTTTTTTATAAGGCTCGAACAACGACATCTCGTCCCATACCAAATCGCCCAACCCCATCAGGTGAATCTCTTGCCCGCCAAAAGTGTTGATGGTTCGCTTCAGATCCGGGATGGTCTCTTCCTGAAAACGCTTGAATTGCTTGAGATCCTGAACTTGAGGATCAGAGACGGCGATGTAGACAAAATTGCTGATCGCTTTCTCTCTTTTATTCAAGGTGAAATCGTAGTGGCTACGCCGTTTCTCCGGAGCCGGCGATAGAACTGATCGTTCCAGCCATCCGTGCAGGCGACCAGATAATCGCTCGGCGTCGAGATATAGACAAACCGGCTTTTCTCCGGGTCGGTATCCAGCTCGTAACGTCCGAGCGAGTCCGTTTGCGTGAAATTGTAACCATCGGTCACGACCACGTCCGCAATGGGTTGTCCATTCGCATCCACGACTTTGCCCTCAACCAAGCCCGTCGACGTCTGGCAGGCCGCTAGGGCCAGGAGGGCGATTAAAGAAAATGATTGTACGTTCATCTTTACGTTTAATTATTTTGATGTTTAAAACTTATAACGCAAACCGATCTGGATCTGCCAAGGATTACCGCTCAGGCTGGAAATGCCCGTATTGTAATTGACATTATAGACATATTGCTTTTGGGCGGTATCGAAACTCTTGATCGAGTAGATATTCTGTTTGCCCAAGCTATGGTTAACTCCCCAATCCTTGTTCAAAAGGTTCAGCAGATTGAAAATATCGACAGAGGCCTCGATCGCGTGTGTCTTATAGAGCTTGAAGGTCTTATTCAGGCGCAAGTCGAAAGTACCATAGAATCCATTGACGCCACCGTTTCGCTCAGCGACCTTACCGAAGCTCTTGCGAATGTAATCTTTCACACTTTGCTCAGCCTCCGGATTGTCCAGGATCGCCTGGATTCCCTCACGCAGATAAGCCGGTGTGCTCGCGTCGTTAGGATCATAGATGTAAGCCAAGTCGTTCGATGAGACGCAGTCGCCATTCATGTTTCCGCTCACAGCCAACGAATAACGTGTCCCGCCAATTCCCGTAAAACGCAAACCGACACTGATTCCCCAGAAAGAAGGTGCCGTACCATAAAAGACCACCTTGTGGCGGAACTGGTTATCGGAATAGGTCATCTGGCTCAAGTCGCGAGGATCATCCTTGACCATCAAGGACAACGTTGCCGAGTTCGCCACGTTACCATTATAAGAGGTGTTATCTTTCGAATCGTTCCAAGTATAACTGAAAGAGATCTCACCATCCTTGAAGTAACGGTAGGTTCCATCAATAACAAACGCGTATTGGTTAATCTTACCCTCGCTGATCAACTCCAGGACACGTCCTACCTTATCACTCTTCCGGCTCTGCATCCAGTCGGTCGCGCCATTCTCAGGTTTAATCGTATTCGCGGGCACATAAACACCCCGATTTCCCTCAGCTTCCAACCGGAAATAAGGATCGTCCACCATGTTCCGGTCAACATACATATAATTATTACGGGCCCAGTTCGCGTATGCGCTAATACCAACACGCAAACGATCCGAGAAAAAATGAGTATAAGAGGCATTCAACTTATAGACAACAGGCACCTTGGTGTTGTCGCTGTTCGTATTGATCGTCGAGATCTTAGGAATATCAGGATTATTGAACAGGTCGGTCCCGGGAGCGGTTGACGGATCCTTGCGATACGCCTCAAAGTTGGGTGTCGGAATCAAATTAGGATCTTGAATATCGACCGAGGCGACCTTCGTTCCATCGAACAACATATTATTGATCATGGAATAGTTATTCAAGTCGGAGCCAAAGATACCAGCGCCCAAACGGACAATATCCTCATGACGGTCATTGATATCCCAAGTAAACTGAACACGCGGTTGCACCTGGAAAGTAGCGATAGCGTTATCCGTCCGTATGCCCAGCTCATCATAAACAACCTGATTAAAGTTGGCCCGGTTGAAATAACGTGTATAATCCATTCTCAAACCGGCCATCACCTCAAAGCCCGTAAACAACTTAGTCTGCAACTGGCCATACACCGCCGAGTTCAACGTATTCATCTTGACAGAAGGATCGTCGACAAGAGCGACCTCTCGAGCATAACGATAAGGCGTCAGATTATTGAAATTATCCAGGCCCGTAAAATAATAGCGTCCGTTCATTTCACTTCCATACAACGAGTTCATATTCGTGTACATGAAATCCACTCCAAAGGTATAGTTGATCCGATCCGTATTATAATACATATTATCCACCAACTGGACGACATGGTCCGTAAAGTCCTCCGGCGCGTAACGCTGGCCACCCAACTGGACAGAGGTGTACATTTTCTTCCCCGAGGCGGAAACCGACTCTACATTCTCAACGATCGCCCGGGGAATGCTGGTCGCCGGGAGTTGCTCGTTAGGAGTCGTGCCTTCATAAACCAGGAAGTGCTGTAGTTTCAACTCGTTCGTTATCCGTGGGCTCAACATAGAACGTAGTGTTGCCAAAACACTGTTATTATGAGATTTGCGGTTAATCCAAACCTCATAAAGGTTGATGTTGGAGTTATCGCTCTCGCTCAATGGGTTATTCTCGTTGATAAAATTATCGCTAATCGTCAAGAGATTAGTCGGATTCAATTGCCAATCGATACGGGCAAAGATCGCGTTCGTCTGCTTCTTCTTACCAAACTCACCAAACTGCCGGTCATTGGATACGCCATACTTATCTCGGGCGATGCTCAAATATTGATCCAAAGTGCTTTGGGTCACATTATAACGTGTCTCATCAGCGGCAGTCCGGATATCCGCGATGTAAATCGGGCGAGAATCCTGCTGGTGATCCCACACCAGATAGAAGTGCGCACGGTCCTTTATGATAGGGCCACCCAACGAAAATCCGTACTGATATGTAGAATATTCCGAATTGGTCTTATTGCCTCGAATATCGTAAGGGCTCGACAACCAGTCTGCCCGTCCGAAAACAAACGCGCTTCCCGTAAAGGTATTCGTTCCGGATTTTGTCACGGCACTGACCGTTCCACCACCCGAACGACCATAAGTGACGTCGTACTGGTTGGTAACCACCTCAAACTCACGAACCGCCTCCATTGAAATCGTATAGGCACCAGAAGTCGTTCCGCTCGCGACCGTTCCTTTCGCGGTCATTCCATCAATTGTATAATTGGTGGAAGAGGCCAACTGTCCAGCCAAGTTTCCGCCGCTGCTCAAAGGCGACAGATCCATCAGGGAAGTAAAGTTACGTCCATTAACAGGAAGCTTTTTAATATTCTGGGCAGAGATGGATGTCGCGGCACCAATCTTAGGTACCGTATTCTTCAATGAGTTCGCGACGACTTCCACCGTCTGGATCTCGACCGATTCCTCCGACAACTGGAAATCAACTCTCAACATATCGCCCTGATTCAACGAATAACCTGTCTTTTTCTGCTCTCCATAACCGACATAAGAAGCTGTCACCGTATAAGGCGATCCCAAAGGTAATTGCTTGATAACATACTCACCTTTCTCATTTGTTATAGACCCCGTAAAGAAGCCGGTTGACTCGTTCTTTACCTGGATCGTCGCGCCAATAACAGCCAATCCCTCATTGTCAAGGACAATTCCCGTAATAATCGCTTGCGTGCCCTGTGCCAGAGCGGAAACAGCTACGCATAGGCTAAAAAACACGCATAATACTGATCTCAAATTAATTCTCATAAACAATCTTTTTATAATTTGTATTGTTGATTACGCGAGCAAAAGTAAAAGACAAAATTTACAAAACAATTACATATAAATCTCATTAATAATAATATTAAAAGTTACTATAAAAACAAAAAATAAGACTTTCAGCAATAGAAGCCAAAAGCCTTATCAAAAATTATAATAGAAAAAAGAACCTCAATCCTCAAGAGCCTTAATTACATTAGAAGCAATCTTAACAGAGCTTTTCTTACTCATTTTACGTATCTTATTAGGCTCTTCCAAGTTCATACATGTAAAGAAATTATTTCCTGTTATTATCTCCTTTTTATCTTTATCAAACAAAGAATAACTTACGATATGAAACAAAGTTCTCAACGGTTGATCCTGCCATTTCAGATAGTGTTGATTCAACACCAAAAGATAATCCGCATCTGCGTCATTCATGATTTTCCGCATCTCATCCAATGGAACAGAGGACAAATCGGAGGCACACTCCTCTTCATTCTCATTTATTTTCACCTCCTCAAAAAAATCAGCAGGAATTGAATTCTCATTAGCCAGGACAAATTTATAGGCTTTATTTTTGGTATTTCCAGCGATATTCTCCGCTATAATATGATTATAAACAAAATCAACGCTATCCGCCTGCATTCCCGTCTCTTCAGCGATCATACCTTTATAAAAATAATTAGACCGCACATTATCCTTTAACCCAACAATAAGCACTTGCTTAGGCTGGACGCCATCTCCTTCAGACAACTTTTCAGCAAGCGAGGTATTAACGCATAATCCACAAAGAAACAACAGATTCAATAATCTAAAACGAAACGATCTTTTCATATCTATTCTTCATTTAAATTCGCAGCAAAGCTAGCCTTACGATATTGCGTCTTCATTAAGAATAGGGAAAAGATTTATTTCAATTTTATTACACGTGGATTTTTCTCATCTCCTCGTACAAACGGTAATCAAACCGGAACCCAATGCGAGTGACAGGCCAACGACGACGACTCCGGTCCATCCCCAACGGGACCAGGCTGTTCCGGAAAGGAAGGTACCCAAGGCGCCACCAAGGAAATAGGAAGTCATGAAAATCGTATTGATCCGATTGGAGGCGGTCGGGCAAAGATCGAACATCACGGTCTGGTTGCTCAATTGTACGCATTGCATACCGATATCAATAATGAGAATGCCGGCAATCAAACCCGCATAACTCTCGCCCCCGAACCAGAACAGGCTCCAGGCCAATATTTGTAGTGCGACACCCAAATAGTTGAACCGACGGACACCAAACCGCTTCACGTAGCGCCCCACGAACGAGGCCGACAGGGCGCCGACCACGCCACACAGGCCCAAGGCGCCAACCACGTCGCTCCCGGCGTTGAAGGGCTCTTGCGCCATCTTGAAAGCCAGGTTCGTCCAGAAGCCCATGAAGGAACCGAAAGCCAACGCCGCCCGGGTGGCATAGATACGCAAGGCCGGATAATCGCGGATAATCGTCATCAGGGAACGCATCAGGCTAACGTACGTCCCGCCATAATTGACCGCCGTATCGGGCAACACGGAGAGGATCACGATCGCGGAAAGCACCATCAAGCCCGAGGCGATGTAATACATCTCCCGCCATCCCAGCCAATCGCCGACATAACCACTCACGACCCGCGACAGCAGGATGCCGGTCAGCAGGCCCGAGACCACCATACCCACATTCTTGCCCTTCTCCTCCGGCCGGGAATACTGGGCGGCAAAAGGGACAAATATCTGGGGAATCACCGAACAAATTCCGGTCAGCAGGGAAAAGAATTGCAGCCAATAAACCTTTCCCGCCATCGCGATCCCCAACAGGGAGAGAGTCAATACGGAGAAATTCACCAGGACGATCCGTTTCCGGCTATACAGGTCGGCCAGCGGAATGATGAAAAGCAGCCCCAAGGCGTAGCCCAACTGGGTAAACAAGGCAATATGATTCGCCTCCATCTCGCTCGCCTCAAGATCCACCCGGATCATATCCAACAAGGGCTGGTTATAATACAAATTCGCCACCGTGATCCCCGCGATCGCCGCCAGCACATACAACAAGCCGGACGATATCCCCTTCCGCTCATCCAATAGAATAGCCATAGAACTCTCTTTTTCTCTTCGGCCGCGAAGATACAAAACAAAAAATCAAAAATATTAACCGATTAGGGAACAACAAATAGCGCATTTCCCTATTTTCGCGGACAAATATTTAGGTCGTATCGGAAATCAAGGATGAACAAGGCTCTGAAATACGCGGGATCTCTTTTCCTGATAATAGTGCTCTTGCACTATTTCGTGGGAACGAGTTGCTTCTTTCATACCCACGAATTCCAGGCGCATGTCATCACCCACTCCCACCCCTACAAGACACAACAGGACAACAAGCCCAAACATACCCATACGGCTCATGAGCTGGAGCTGATCTCGATCCTGGACCAATCGCTATCGGAAACCATAAACGTCATGACGCCCGTGAAGCCGGTATTGATCCTGCTTAACACCTTCCCGGTATTTTCCCTCCTGATGATCCCTTGCGGGAAACCGGGCAAGACAAGCAACCGCTCTCCCCCGGCACTTCCCATAGCGGGATGATTATCATTCCCTCACGCCACACCTCCGCGAAAACTTTGTCCCTCCCGGATCCGGGTGAGAGACCGAGCCGTGACGTGTCGTAAAGTAGCGTTCCCTGCCATAGAATCGGCACGACAATACCTCAGGAGGCCATTCATTCCATTTATCCTTCGCTTTCCGGAACGGAGGGCGAACCATGTCATACACTTTAAATTAAAGAAACACTCAAATGACTCAAAAGATAATTACCTTATTATTAACAATCGCCAGCCTGACAGCTTGCCAAGCGGGACAAGAGCGAAACGACGACCCAAAATCGGTCCGCCAGGAGGGCGACACGATTTTCGTCGGCGGGCAATCCCCAATTCTCTCCCGCTTGAGAACCGATATCGTCAATCTGGAACCCTACAGGCAGGAGGTAACCACCTCGTGCGAGATCAAGGCGATCCCATCCCAATACGCCGAGATCGCCTCGCCTTTCGCCGGACGGATCAACCAGTCGTTCGTACGGCTTGGGCAGAAGGTTGCGCCGGGCACCCCGATCTTCTCCATCAGCTCGCCTGACTTCTTCGAGGCGGGGAAAAACTATTTCCACGCAAGACAGGAGATGGGACTCGCCCTAAAAAACTATAAACGGGAAAAAGATCTTTTCGACAACCGTGTCAGCGCCCAGAAGGAGGTCGAAGAGGCGGAAGCGAACTATGAGCTGGCCAAGCAGGAGTTCGAGAACGCCCGTGTCTCGCTCGAGGTTTATCAGATCGACCCGCAAGATCTGAAGCTGGGGCAACCGCTCGTCGTCCGATCGCCAATCGCGGGCGAGGTGGTCACTGACAAGATCGTCATGGGACAATACATCCAGGACGACGCCGAGCCGATCGCGATCATCGCCGACCTGAACCAGGTCTGGGCCATCGCGAACGTGAAAGAGAAAGACCTGCACCTGATCCAAGACCTTGAGTCCGTGGAGATCCAACTGATCGCCATGCCCGACCAGACCTTCTCGGGCGAGATCTATCACGTCAACGAGATGCTGGATCCAGAGAGCCGCTCCGTCGAGGTGATTATCGCTTGCGACAACCACGACCGGCAAATCAAGCCCGCCATGTATGGCCATGTCCGCCTGATAGGTCGGGAGAAAAAGGCGATCCGAATCCCGACATCCGCCCTGTTGCAAGACGAGAACAGCGCTTACGTCCTGCGGTCGATCGGCAACAACCGCTTTATCAAGCAGCCGGTAACGACCGGGAATGACGAGAATGGGGAAACGATCGTATTCAAGGGGCTGACGGCCAATGACTCGATCGTGGTCGCGGGAGCCTTCTATTTGTTGGACATTAAATGACGGGAAAGCCATGATGGAGAAAATTATCCGACTGGCCCTCACACGGCGAGGGCTGATGATTGTCCTGTTCTGTTTCCTGGCGGTGGTCGGCTATTACTCGTGGAGACAACTCGCGATCGACGCCTATCCCGACATCGCCGACACGACCGTGCAAATCGTCACGCAGGTCCCCGGACTGGCGGCGGAAGAGATCGAGCAACAGATCAGCATCCCGATCGAACGGGCCATGAACGGCCTGCCGGGCATGAACGTGATGCGCAGCAAAAACACCTTCGGCCTATCGACCGTCATCCTGGTTTTCGACGACGGCATAGACGACTATTGGGCCCGCCAACGGGTGCAGGAGCGACTGACCGACGTGGAGCTGCCCTACAACGCGGTTCCCGGCCTGAACCCTCTTACCTCGCCCACCGGCGAGATCTACCGCTACATCATCGAGAGCGACAGCCTGAGCCTGCGTGAGATCACGGACCTGCATAAATGGGTGATCATCCCACGCCTGAAACAGGTGACCGGTATCGCCGACGTCAGCAACTATGGCGGCATAACCACCCAATACCAGATCGAGCTGGATCCGAATAAGATGGACGAGTACGACATCTCGCTGGGCGACATCACCGAGAAGATCGAGAAGAACAACATGAACGCGGGCGGCAGCATGCTGACCCATGGCGACCTGAGCTACGTCATCCGGGGCATCGGCCTCATCCGCGACCTGAAGGATCTCGGACGGATCGTGATCAAGAACACGAACGGCGTCCCCATCTACCTGGACGACGTGGGCCAATTAAAGTATGGCAACCTGGAGCGGAAAGGCGTCCTCGGCTTCACCGACGCGACCCACGACTACTCGGATGGCGTAGAGGGCATCGTCCAGATGCTTCGCGGCGAGAATCCCTCGAAGGTGCTCGACGGCATCCATGCCGCCATCGACGACCTGAACCAGAACATCCTGCCCAAGGGCACCCGGATCCATCCCTTTATGGACCGGCAAGACCTGGTCAACACGACGTTGCGCACCGTCTCCCATACCTTGATCGAGGGCATGCTTCTCGTGGTGCTTGTCCTGATCCTTTTCCTGAAGAGCTGGCGAGGCGCCCTGTTGGTCGCCCTGACCGTCCCACTCGCGCTGTTGATCGCCTTTATCCTGATGCACCTGACGGACATTCCCGCCAACCTGCTCTCGCTGGGCGCCATCGACTTCGGTATCCTGGTCGACGGGGCGATCGTCATGATGGAAACCATCCTGAAGAAGCGTGAGCGCCATCCCCAAGAGCGACTGACCGAGAACGACCTGATCCGCAGGACAACTGAGGTTGCCCGGCCGATCTTCTTCTCGACCCTGATCATCATCACCGCCTATTTGCCCCTGTTCGCCTTCGAGCACATCGAGCGGAAATTGTTTACCCCAATGGCCTATACCGTCGGCTATGCCTTGATCGGCGCGCTCATGGTCGCCCTGCTGCTGATACCGGGGCTGGCGTTCATGGCCTATCGGGCGCCCGGCCATACGCGGCGAAATCTCTGGCTGGAAAAGCTCTCTTCCCGTTATCACCTGCTGACGGTCTATCTGGTCGATCGCCCCAAACGGGTCATCGCCCCGCTGGTGATTATCCTCATAGCCGCCGGTATCCTCAGTTATACGGTCGGGAAAGATTTCCTGCCGCCACTCGACGAGGGATCGATCTGGGTTCAGGTCCAACTGCCACCGGGCATATCCATCGACCGATCCAAGGCGATGGGCGAAGAGTTGCGCCGGACACTCTCCACGTTCGACGAGGTCTCGTATGTCATGACCCAAGTGGGCCGCGACGACGAGGGCGCGGAAGCCTTCTCGCTCTCGCACGTGGAATGCGGCGTCGGCCTGAAGCCCTACGACACCTGGAAATCCGGTCGCACCAAAGGGGAACTGATCGACGCCATGGCCGAGAAACTGGCCGAGCTGCCCGGTTATTCCGTCGGCTTCTCGCAACCGATCATCGACATGGTCATGGATCAGGTAGCGGGAGCGCATAGCGACCTGGCCCTGAAAATCTATGGCGACGACATCGCCGGGACACGGCATATCGCGGAAGATATCATCAAGGTCATCAAGGAAATTCCCGGAGCGACAGATGTCGTGATCGACCAGGAGCCGCCCTTGCCCCAATTACAGATCGTCGCCGACCGCGACCGCATCGCCCAATACGGGCTGAACGTGGCCGACGTCACCGACCTGATCGAGCTGGCGATCGGAGGCGCCTCCATCTCGCAAATCTTTATCGGGAGCAAGAGCTACGACGTGATCTGCCGCTTCAACGAGAAGAGCCGCGACGCGCCAGAGAAAATCGGCAACCTGCTCCTCACCTCCGGCTCGGGCGCCAAGATTCCCCTGTCGCAGGTGGCGACCATCAAGATGACGACTGGCGCCAGCACGATCACCCGAGAGATGAACCAGCGCCACCTGACCGTACGCGTCAACCTGAGAGGCACCGACCTCACCACCTTCCTGAACCGGGCGAACCAAAGGATCGAAAAGGAGGTAAACTTCGATCCCAATGAGGTCCACCTGAAATGGGATGGCCAGTTCAAGAACCAGGATCGCGCCTATAGCCGGCTCGCGACGGTGGTTCCCGTCGCTTTAGGCATCATGTTGCTCCTCCTGTTCGCCGCCTGCGGCAAATTCAGGCAGGCCGCCCTGATGATGTTCGTCCTGCCCCTGGCCCTATTTGGCGGCATGCTGGCGTTGAATGTCCGGGGCATGACCTTGAATGTCTCCTCGGCGGTAGGATTTATCGCCCTGGTCGGCGTTGCCATCCAGAACGGGGTCATCATGATCTCGCATATCAATAACCTGCGAAGCCGCGACCGTGCGCTCCGCGACGCGGTGATCATTGGCGCCCGACACCGGTTCCGTCCGATCCTGATGACAGCGACCGTGGCGGTCCTCGGCCTATTGCCCGCCTCCCTGAGTACCGGCATCGGCTCCGACTTGCAACGTCCGTTGGCGACCGTTATCGTCTATGGCCTGCTGTTTTCCACGATTATCACATTATTTGTATTACCCTCGCTCTATTTCATGATGGAAAAGAGAATCGAGGAAAAAGGAAAAAAGATCTGACATGAGAACTATTCTATCCATCCTATTCATAACGGCCTGCGCCTGGACATCCCACGCGCAGACAACCGTCACGCTCAGCTATCCGGACTATATGCGGAAAGTTCGGGAAAACAACCTGGCCTACGCCGCTGAGAAACTGAACATCAGTATCGCCTCGGCTGGGGTAACCGCCTCGAAGGTCTTCAACGACCCCAATCTCTCCCTCTCCTATTTCAACAACGAGAACCGGACACTCCAGATGGGCGAGGGTGTCGAGGTCGAATTGAGCAAGACCTTCACCTTCGGGAAACGGAGCGCGAACATCGCCCTGGCCAAAAGCGAGAAAGAGCTATCGGAAGCCCTGTTGGCCGATTTCTTCCACAACCTGCGGGCCGACGCGACCATCTCTTATCTTGAGGCGCTCAAGCAGGTCGAGCTTTATAAGGTAAAAGAGAATGCCTACGAGAATGTCAGGCGACTGGCCGAAGCGGACAGCATCCGCCTGCGGCTGGGCAAGATCATGGCGATCGACGCGACCCAAAGCCAGGTGGAGGCGGGCATTCTCCACAATCAACTCCTGGAGGCCAAGGCCAACCTGGGCAACGCGTTCACCTCGCTTAACCCGATCATCGGCTATCAAGGGCTCGACACCCTGTTCACTCCAAGGGGCAATCTCCTGTTGCCCCAGCCCGATTTCATCCTGGCGGACCTGATCAACACCGCCTTGACCAACCGGGCCGACCTGATGGCGGCGCTCAAGAACAGCGAGGTCGCCCAACGAGCCCTCAAGGTCGCCCGGCGGGAGCGAAACACGGATGTCGACCTCTCCATCGCCGTGAGCCATAACGAACGGGTATATAACGAGGAGGCGCCCGCTCCGCCCTATACCGGCGTGACCGCGGGCATCGCCATTCCCCTGAAGTTCTCCAACTTCAATAAAGGGAGCGTCACCGCCGCCCGGCTCAAGGTCCAACAGGCCGAGACCCAATACCAGCAGGCACAGCTGGAGGTCCAAACCGAGGTCATGAAGGCCTTCCAATCCTACCAAAGCCTCGCCCAACAGATCGAGCGTTATCAATCGGGACTGCTCGAGCAGGCCAAGCAGGTCGTGGAGAGCAAGATCTACAGTTACAACCGGGGCGAGGTCTCCCTGCTTGAGGTTTTGAACGCGCAACGCACCTACGACGAGGTCCAGGCCCAATACATCGAGACCCAATTCAACTTCAGCGCGGCCCTGGTCGAGCTGGAGAGATGCTCCGGCATCTGGGATATTCAACTCTAGAGGAGCGGGAGCGCACGGATGACCCCAATTTGACAGACGCGCCCGGCATAGATCATGCCCCGGGAACCTGTCAAGGCGAAGTCATCCGTGCGCACGCTCGCCTAACCGACAATCTTGAGCTCGCTGCGTCCGCTCGCGCCCGCCTTGATCACCTGGATCTGCGTATGGATCCGCTCACGCATCTCCGGCGTATGGCTGATGACGCCCACCTTTTTCCCCTGCATCGTCCGCAAACCGGACAAGGCGTCGATCACGATGTTCAGGTTCTCGGCATCCAACGTGCCGAAGCCCTCGTCCACAAACAGGTTGGAGATCTGGATATTCCTGGACGACAAGGAGGAGAGGCCGAGCGCCAGCCCAAGACTGACCAGGAAGGTCTCGCCACCCGACAACGAGGAGAGATTGCGCACCTCGTCGGCCCGGTCGTGATCGATCACCCGGATGCCCAACGAGTCCTTCACCTGCTCCAGGCTATAACGCTGGTTCAACAGGCGCAACTGGGCATTCGCCTGATGAACCAGGAAACGAAGCGTGAAACATTGGGCCGTCTCCCGGAAACGCTTTCCCTCGGCGTTTCCCAAGATACCATTCAACTTTTCCCAGTTCACAAAGAGCTGTTCCCGCCTCCGCAACTCCGGCAAACGTTCGGCGACCTGCTTTTCCGCCTGTTGATGAGCGAACAAAAGGCCCGCCACCTCTTTCCGCCGCTTATCCAGATCCTCCTTGTAAACTTGCTCCTCCTTGATCGCCTGAAGCAGCGTCTCCAACGACTCATCTGTCCGGCTTTCCGATCTCTCATGCTCTTCCAGGTTCTTCTGGCAATTCTCTACCCGGCCCATCGCCTGTTGGACCGACTCATCCAACCGACGAATCCGCTCGCGAGCCATACGCCATTCCCGCTCCGGGGCGAAAAGCCAGGCCAACCGATCCATATTCCATTGGCCACACGCATCCTCAAGACGGTTTTGTTCCTCAAGCCACACGTTGATTCGCCCGATCTTCTCCGTCTCCTGGGTTCGGGCATTTTCCAATTCCCGGGTTGTCAGCTTGATGCTCTCATCCTGACGTCCGCAAGCCTCAACCAGGCGATTGAATTCCTGGTCAACCTGTTCCTTCCGCTTCTCCTGAGCCCGGATCGCCGCATTCAACTCGTTCTCGACCAGATCGGGATCTTTTCCATCCAAGACCGACCGATAGGCCGACTCACCCGCCCCAATGGCGGCACGAGCCTGTTCGAGGGACCGGTTCCGTCTCTCCAACAGCTCTTGGGCAGTAACGATCCGCTCCTTCAAATCCTCACGCAACAGGTTTAACTGCCCCTGCCGCTCGAGCAAATCACGTCGCCGATTACTTGCTTGTTCAAAACGGTCATAAAGCTGTTTCAGCTGATCGATCCACACCGGATAATCGGAAGAGAAACGTCGCTCCCAATCCGGGATTGAGAGTAAGAAATCCGACAACTCCACCTTTTCCTGCCGAATGCCCGCATCATATTTTTCCAATTGGCTTTTCTGTTCGGTCAAAGTCGTGCTCAAGGCGGTCAAGCGGGTCTCGATCGTCCGAAAATCCTCCTCCTCCTGTCTTAACGAGGTCTCCAACTTGATCTTATCCTGACGCGTTTGGGTCAATTGGGCCTGTTCCGCCTGATAAACACGGAATCGCTCATTAGCCTCGATCTCCTCTCGCCGGGCCTTCTCACTGAACTGAGCCAACAAATCGGCAACCACCGTCATGGCCGACGATTCCCAAGCGGGTAATTCCGCATAAGCCTGCCGGAACGCCTCCCATTCGGCAAGCGATCGCTCCCGCTCTTTCCGGAGCGCGTCGAGCGAGCCGGCCAACTCCCCTTTCCGGACAACGCCTCTCGAATAAAGCGCCCGAATGCCCGTTCTCTTGTCCTCCAGCTCACGCCGGATCTCCTCCTGTCGGTTCCGCTTGCGGGCGATCTCAGTTTTGATGGGCGACAAATAGCGCTCCGCTCCATCTTGCGCGGCGAAAGGATGCTCTCTTGATCCGCACACCGGACAGCATTCCCCAGCCCGCAAGGTCGCCCGCATCGCCTCGGCCCCTTCACCCGCCGCCAGCTGATAAGCCTCCTCCAATCCCGGAAGCACGGCCTGGATCAACTCCCGCTCCCGACTCAAAAGCGCCTCCCGTTTTTCCCATTCGGCCAGCTGTTCCTCCAACGACCGCAAGGCGACCGTCTCCGCCGCCATCGCTTTTTGGTTCTTCCCCAAAGCCTCCAGCAGGGATTCGCAACGCTCGCCCGCTTGCCGGCGTTTGGTCGCCTCGGCGCTGTCGTTCCTGAGCTTATCCAGGTCATAGCGTGCCAAGCGGTCTCCCAACAAACGCTCTTGCCGGGTCAAATCCTGCTCACGGGCTTTCAATTTCTCCAGCTTGTCTTGGGCATCCAGCCGCTTTTTCTCCTCTACGGCCAACGACTGGCTGTTTTTCCGTATGGTCGCTTCCATCCGGTCACGCTCCTCCACCGTCTTTTTCAAACGTTCCAGCCGAGTCAAGACCATCGCCATCGAGTCGATCAGCTTCTGGTGTTTGGCCAACGCCTCCAATCGTTGCTGTTCCTCCGACAGGTTTTTAGCGGTCGTCTCGAGTGCCGACCTATTCTCCCGCAACTGCTTTTCCAGCCGATCCAATGCCTCCACGGCCTCCCGGGCCTGTTTGCCGGCCTCCTCGCCCTGTTTCCGCAAGGCCTCCAACTCCACTTTCCGTTGGCGGGCCAACGTCAAACGGGGCATCAACTCCTGCTGCCGTCGCTTGGCCTGAAGCAATGCGCCACTAACCGCTTCCAACAACTCCTTTTTGGTGGCCATCTCCTGAGTCAGCCGCAGGTGCGTCTCCCGATAGGCGGTCAACCGCGCCGACAAATCAGCCTTATGACGAACCAACCGCTGATAATCCAGGAAATCATTCTGGATGGCGGTCGCCAGATCATATTCCCCCAACCGGCTTCTCAATTCCCGGACCGCCTCCGCCTGTTCCTTCGCCTCCGCCAATACTTGCCGCTCCTTTTCCAGGGCGGCACCCAATGCCGTCTTTTGGCGACACCATTTCTCATGCGTCTCCAAAGCCTTAAGCCGTGCCTCCACGTCGGAATAAGCCGTCTCCAACTGACGCGCTTCCCAGACTCTCTTTTCCAGCTCCTCTTTTGTCAGGCGATTGCCACCAAGGGCATCCACCTCATTCTTCAACTCATCCTTCGCCGTCTTCGCCTCCTTGTAGAAGGCATTGATCTTCTCGGCGATCACGGAATAGATCCGCGTTCCCGTCAGCTTCTCCAACAAGATCGCCTTATCCTCATCCTTGGCCTTGATAAAGTTGGCGAAACTGTTTTGGGCCAACATCACCGTCCGGGTAAATTGGTTATAATCCAAACCGATAACCCGGTCCAGACCGGTGTTTCCCCTCGAACCTTTCTCCCGGATCGGCAACTCCTTATCCTCCTTGAGGAGCGTTCCTTCCCGTTTGAGACGATAGAACCGCCGCTCTTCATCCTTATAGTTTGTCCGGGCGAAGGAGCAGGACCAGACCGCCTTATAATATTCGCCATCCCGGGCCTGGAACCAGACCTCGGCCGAGCAGCTTTTCGTTCCCCGCCGCAAGATGTTACGCGGGTCGTTGGGCGAGAGCGACTGATTCTTGTTGACCGCCTCCCCATGATAATACTTGAAATTGAGAGCCCCCTCAAAGCGGGGCGCCGTCCCATAAAGCGCCAGGCAAATGGCGTCGAGAATGGTCGACTTGCCACTGCCTGTCTCACCCACGATCGAGAACAGGTCGGCCGACCGCAACGGCTCGCTCTCGAAATCGATCTCATGCAATCCCTCCAGCGAGGCCAAATTATATATGATGACTTTTATCAGTTTCATTCCTCCGTCTCCTCCTTTCTGGCGGCCTCGATCGCCTGCCGGGCCAAAGCGACCAATTCCTCGCCCATCTCACTATGATATTTGTTCCGATAACTGATCCGGATCATTTCCAACGGATCCTGTTCCAATAAATCCTCAACCGATTCCAATGCCTTATTATCCGCATCATTATCTGTTAATGCCTGATAATAGGTCGCCACCCGACACAACGCCACCGCCTTATCCTCCAGCAGATCGGCGATATTCTTCCCAAGATTGGGATCCGGGCCATCCAACAGGACCTTGATCTCCAAATAAGGGTAAGGCGCCTCCTTCCCAGCCTCCTTGACCTTATCCGGCAATTCCGAGATCCGTTTCTTGATCTCCTCCAACGGAAGCGGTTCCGCCGAGAGTGAGCGTAAGGGACGTATCGGTTGGTATGCGATGAAACGGGGCAGCTCCTCGCATTTGCCCTGGCTGATCGTCCAAAGATCGGCGCCATGTTGATAACCCCGTTCAGAGAAGGACATCGGCAAGGCACTGCCCGGATAACGCATCCGCTCGCTTCCGCCAATTCGTTGCCGCTTATGGATATGACCTATGACAGCCAAAGTAACCGCGTCACTCACCTGCCCCATATTGACCATCTCCGAACCGCCAACGATCAGCCGTTCCGACGACTCCTCGGCGATCTCGGCCCCCGTCGCGTAAAGATGGGCCATCAAGACCAAAGCCTCGTCCGGTTTCCGGCAATTCTGGTTCGCGTAGGCCGCCAACGAGCGGATAAAGCCAACCGCGCCTTCCCCGTAACCAGCATCACGGGCGAAATCGCCATCCCGCAAATAGGGGACCGCCATGATCCAAGCCCGCTCGCCATCCCGACTCTCGACCGACACCAGCAATTCCGCCCAGTTCGGCTGGCCATCCGCCTGCCGACGAACAACACCTCGCACCTGAACGCCTCGCCGCTCAAGCAGAGCTCGAGGCGCCTCCAACCGAGTCGCCGAATCATGGTTGCCAGCAATAATTACTACCGCCATGCCTGGAGCGGCAACGGTCACCCGGTCAAGAAAATCGTAATAAAGCCGTTGTGCCGCAGCTGAAGGATTACTATTATCAAACACATCGCCCGCAACCAACAGAACATCTGGCCGCTCACGGTCGATTGTCGCCAACAGCCACTCCAGGAAATGAACATGCTCCGCCTGCCGGTCGAAACCCTTGAAAACATTGCCCAGATGCCAATCGCTTGTCGCTAATATCTTGATCATGGATTAAGAATCTCTATATTATTAATTCCACAAATATACTCAAGCGATGCTGTTTTACCAATAAAAAACGGCCGGAGGAAATCCCCCGACCGTTCCGTCCTTATGTAGTCATTGAAATAATTGATGCAGCTCTAATGAATAATAGAGTTACCCGAATTACGCTAAGCCAGTCAACTCTTCCGGCAACTTCGGCATGGCCCCATTGCAGGTACAAACATAAGCTGAGACCTTCACTGCCAGATGATGCGCATCCGCTACGCTTTTTCCTTTTAAGATAGCAGCGACAAAAGCGGCCGTAAACGAATCGCCAGCACCTACCGTATCGGCTACTTCCACTTTCGGAGTCTCAACAAACGAGATCTCACCCGGCGTAAAGACATAACTACCATTCACGCCGCATGTCAGAATCAACATTCTCAGATTGAACTTAGCCAACAGGATCCAACACTTATCCTCCAGATCGATGCCAGGCCAGCCAAACATACGGCTTAATGTTATCAGTTCCTCGTCATTAATCTTCAATATATTGCATTTCCGCATGGAGACGCAAAGAATCTCCTTCGTATAGAAACCTTGACGCAAGTTGATGTCAAAGATTTTCCACTGATCCTCACCTTCCGGCATCGTATCGAGAAAACGGTTGATCGTCTCGCGTGACACAATGCTTCGTTGCGCTAATGATCCAAAACAAACCGCCCTTGTCCGGCGAGCCAAATCTTCCAATTCCGGCGTGAATGGAATATTATCCCATGCTACTCCTTCCTTGATATCGTAGCAAGGAACACCCGCCTCATCCAACTCTACTTGTACGGTTCCTGTCGGATAGGGCACCTGCTCAATCTGGTAAGTCAATTGTTTCTCATCAAAATTATCTAAGATCTCCTTACCCAACTTATCCTCACCGACAGCACTAACGACGCAGCTATCCAATCCGAATTGTGACACATGATAAGCGAAGTTGGCAGGAGCGCCACCGATTTTCTTTCCTTCGGGCAACACATCCCAAAGAGCCTCACCCATTCCTACAATGATGTTATTCATGTTCTCGTTTAATTTTAAATGTATAGGTTAATAAATAAATCACGCCCAAAGCCATGACTGCGATCGCCCCATTTTGCCCCAAAGCGTCGCTCGCCAATCCCATCGCCAATGGAAATACCGTACCTCCAAACAATCCCATGATCATCAGGCCCGATACCTCATTCTTCTTGTCAGGAAGCGCAGAAAGCGCCTGAGCGAAAACGATCGAGAAAATGTTCGAGTTTCCAAAACCAATCAAGGCGATACAAATATATATGATCGTTTTCGAATGGAAAAGAAAGAGTCCCACCATCGCGATCAACATCAAGATGACACTCAAGGCGAAAAAGTTCCTGGCCGAAGCCCGCCGTAAGATAATAGCTCCCAAAAGGCATCCCATCGTACGGAAAATAAAATAGAGACTTGTCGCAAATCCCGCGTCAGATAACGATAATTCCAAACGTTCCATCAGGATCTTAGGCGCTGTCGTATTGGTTCCGACATCAATACCAACATGGCACATGATACCGATAAAAGACAAAAGGATGAAAGGCTTACCCAACAGGGAGAAGCAATCCCTGAAACCTGACGCCCGATCCGCCTTTTCCTCCTCAATAGGTGTCATACCCAATAGCAAGATAGCCACAACGGCGATCACCATATAAACCGGGAAAAGGAGTCGCCAGCCCAATCCGAAATCAGGCAAGATCCCCATAGCGCCCCACATGGCCAGGTAAGGTGCCAAGAATGAAGCGATCGCCTTGATAAACTGTCCGAAGGTCAGTGTGCTCGCCAGCTTATCTCCAGCAATAATATTACTCAACAAAGGATTCAAGGAGGTTTGCATCAAGGCATTCCCAATTCCCAACAAGGAAAACGAAATCAACATTTCCAGATAACTACTCCCGAAAATAGGGATTACCAACGAGACAAATGTCACGATCAAACTCAGCAGCACGGTCTTCTTGCGCCCGATTCGATTCATAAGAATACCTGTCGGGACCGAGAAGATCAGAAACCAGAAAAACACCAATGAGGGAAATATATTCGCGCTTGAGTCGCTCAACCCTAAATCCGCCTTTACATAATTGGAGGCAATGCCAACCAAATCCACAAATCCCATGGCGAAGAAACAGAACATCACCGGGATCAATCTTAAATAACTCGTCCGTCCCATCATATTAATCCAACTTATAAACATTTAAAGACTTGACCGTATAACTTCCACGAACCGACTCAAACGAAAGTCGATTGTAAGGTTTAGAAGGGAAAACACGATTGGTCATCACGAATTTACCTTCATTTCCAAAAGCCTCAATACTCGAACGGTCGACAAACAGACGAAGCCGTATATCACCACTTTCATTAGTCGTAGCGACTGTCACCGCCGGAAAATCATCGCTAAAATCAATCCGGCCACTCTCGCTACGATCCATAACAAATTGGGCACGGGTTATATCATAATACATATAAACCTTCTCTCCCTGCTCGTTCAACAGCGAAAACACGATCTTCGAAGCACCTGAGTTCTTGATGGTCATCTCAATCTCGTATGCACCTTTATTATCATCCAAGAGTTTGTCCAGCTCATAGGTATCACTCACCTTAAATGAAGAGAACTGCTTCTTCTCGCCCCGAATCCGCTCTATCTCCGGCGATGGCGAGGATTTCAGGAGATAATCCCCATTCACCTCATAAAGCGTCAGATCCCGTGCGATCGTATTCGCACCCCGATACTGTGTCGTCGGGAGTACCGTCTGATATTGCCAATTACTCATCCAGCCCAAGGCAATACAACGGTTGTCAGGCGCATCGTGCCAAGTGACTGTCGCATAATTATCCTTACCCCAATCCAACCATTTTGTTTGAGTCGGCGACTCATTGACAAACTGTTTGCCATCAAAAGAACCAACAAAATATTGAGCGGCGCTACCTCCAAAAGGCCCACCTGGATTCAAGTTACAGATCAATACCCATTTCTTCTCGTTTGTACCCTCAACTGGCAATTCCACCAAATCCGGGCATTCCCAAACGCCACCATGAGCACCGTGTTTCGCTCCAAACTGACTCTCTTTTTTCCATTCTTTCAAATTTCCAGAAGAATAGATCCACATTTCCTGCCCAACAGCAAGTATCATTACCCAATGTTTACCAGGAGCATACCAAAATACTTTCGGATCACGGAAATCACGCTCCTCAGAAATCAAGACCGGATTATGGTCATACTTGACGAAAGTCTTTCCGTTATCCAAGCTATAAGCCATACTCTGCGATTGGCTATCACCCCATGGTGTCGATTTCGCCGAGGTATAGAACGCGATAACCGCACCAGCTCCAAACCCTGCCGTGTTATCGTTATCAACAACGCAGGAGCCACTGAATATTGTGCCCCAAGCATCAGGCACGATCGCCTCACCTTGAAAAGTCCAATGGGTCAAGTCCTCGCTTGTCGAATGTCCCCAAGTCATATTTCCCCAAGTAGAGCCATATGGATTATATTGAAAATAAAGATGATAAACACCATCCTTATAAAACATGCCATTCGGGTCGTTCATCCAACCATAAGCGGGCGTATGATGATAAAGCGGGCGGAAGACTTCCCGGTTCGTGGTATCAAAGGTATCAGCGATCTTCATTTCCTTCCAGCATAATGAAGATGACGGCATACCAGCAACATCAATTGAAACTGTCTTTCCCACATAAGCTGATAAATCCAACGGCACGTAATAATCAACTCTTTCACGAGCCAGACGTACATTGATGCTCTGATCCAATTGCGATTCATTATTAATAACAATGTTAATCTTTCCCTCTGGCGCATTTTCCTGAACAGGAAGAAGTAAAAACTTCTTCGCTGACTCTAAGACTATTATATTTTGCTCATTAGCCAAATGCCTAATAACAAATTTATTCTCTACTCCTTGAGCTGTAAGAGCAACTCCCAGCATAATAGCCAACAAACTCTTTTTTGATGAAAATAAACTCAAATCCATAAATCCACGCATTAATAATAACTTACCTCAACATCACTAATCTCAACAGTACCTTCGTAGCAATTTATAGACCAGCAGTTCTTTTGTGTGCCATAAATACGGTTTGTATATGCGACATTGTCATTAATATAAACAACGCAAACAGAATTATCCGTATAAACAGTTACATGATACTCATTATCGGAAGGAGAAGTAAACAAGTATCCGTCAATACCACTGATAAAACCTATACCATCTTCACCTTGTTCCTCAAAGTTCAATTTCTTCTTATTA
>ERZ779874.1333-NODE-1333-length-24224-cov-18.559436_pt1 | contig 24224 bp, 27 predicted proteins | sample MGYA00511031_ERZ779874 | MGnify/ENA primary metagenome ERZ779874 (study PRJEB29588, sample SAMEA2156850) | human gut metagenome | biome: human gut; feature: human-associated habitat; material: faeces | place: Denmark | collected 2008/2010 ...
CTCAATTCTATCACTATATCTTTCCGCATTTCACTTTTTTGTAGTAACTTTGCAACAAATATTTCTACATTTTTGAGCAGATATACTTCTATCTGATATATAATTTGGAATATATTTTTTTACAATTAAATAATCGGTTATCAGTATATCATTTATTTTATCTTCGATTTCTTCATTATCTGCATACGGAAATAATTCAGAAATAATTGAAAAGGCTGCATCATACCTTTCTTCAAGTAAACTATATCTCAAATAATTAAGAAAAACAAGTCTAGTATTACTTATTGCCTTACTTAATATGTAAAATGCAGAAATAAATAAAAATCCATTAATTCTAGAATCATTGAAATGAGATGCTGTAAAATATATACCCCTTGCAACATATACTTCTTGCATTAAAGGCACATTGGAAAGGAAAGAAGGAAAAGCCTTCAGATAATTGATTATACGATTATAGTTCTTAATAAGTGTATCAGCATCCATACCATGACTATAGTTATTGACATTGGCAATACATATACAATTATTAATAAACTCAGCATAGCAAATATCCTCTTCGGTATATACTGAAGGATACTCATTTGGATACAAGTAATTAAGGATTTCCTGTTCCTCTTTACTATCAATATCTCTATTTTTAAATATGTTCCAATTAAAATTCTCGCTTAGTTCTTTAAGTGAATAACCATAGTATGTCGATAATAAAACCAATAGGATATCAGTTCTCCTTAAATTTATCAGATTAGGTGATAATGATTGCTTATATAAATCAATGGAAAAGTTTTGAGGTAAGTCTGGTGTAAATTTATCTTCAGTAATGATAAATGTGAAACAATGCTCTTTATTGTTCTCAATAATACCACCAGGGATAATTGAAAATGCCCCTACAGCTTTAGGATATAATTTAATTATGTAATCTAATGCTAAACCTTTGAAAAAGACAATCCTATGGCTAAATCTTTCATTATACATGTCATTGATTTCATAACCGTATATTGAGCACATATTATCACCTGTAATATAATGAAGCAGAATACCATATTCACTGTCTTCATTATTTACAACCTCATTTTCTATAGAAAATGGAGTTCCATTATAAGGTATACATGAGAAATAACGAAGTTCTTCATCACCATGGCTAATAATTGGATAAGCAAATAGGTTTTCTTTTTTATTTGTACGTAAATACGGAGTAGGATAATTAGAAACATCAAATGAGCGGATTAGTGAGTTAAATAACCAAACCGTTCTTTTTTCGTTGTTATGCCAAGAAATATCCTTTTTAGTATATTGGGATATATTGGGCATCCAAAATCGTTCATCATCAGTTTTATTTGATAAAGTTATCAATCCAGATAATGTCTTATTTGAAAATGGAATAACAAAGATTTCTGTATTTTCTGTCTCGTATTCTGTAAAAGAAAAATAACTTTTACCGAACAATTTACTTAAATAGTCAAAACCTTTTGGTTCTTCTACTGGATTAGCTTTAACAATCAGTACTCTTTCTGGATAATCTGTTTGATTATCAACTATTTCTATAATAACGTATCTATTCATATTGATATATAATTTAAAATTTAAAACATGATTAACTTCTATATCATTGGTTGAAGTTAATCATTCGTTTTTATAAAGGAGAATACAAATGTAAATATGTAATTCACACTAATAAAAGAGGAAGCGGTTCTTTATGTGGCGGAGGAATGGGGTAGGTTCCTTGTCGATAGAGTAAGGATTTCCCCATTTGGAGATTCCGGAAACAGATTCTGCGTATGTGATGTGCAGGCGTTTCTTTGCCCTGGTCATGGCAACATAGAACAGCCTTGCGGATTCTCTGATTTCCTCCGGAATCTTCTTGTCAAAGAACGGATAGACACCATCGGTTGCCTCGAAGATGAACACGTTCTCAAACTCCAGGCCTTTTGCCTTGTGGACTGTAGAGACGAACACCTTTTCTGTTATACATGAACTGTCACACAGGTCGGCTTCACGGTAGGTAGTTATATCGAGAAGGTGGGCTGAAAGCTGCTCCTTCAGGCTCGGAGTCTTCTCCAGGGAGATTACATCGTTACGGAGGAAGCTGAAGATGTACTGCATCTTCGGGTTCGCTGTTATCCAGTCTTTCTGTATGAATGTGCCGTAAAGATGCTCCATCTCGTCAACGAGCAGAGGAGATTCAAACGATCTCTGGTAGAGACGGCTGAGTGTTCCGTGATAGATGTCGGCATAGGCTCTGCGGAACAGCTCGGCCACGGCAGAGTTGTTCTGAAGGCAGTCGATGTGCTGTTGCATGTTGGCAGCAAAGATACTCAGGAAGTGGTCAAGCACGGATTTGGTGGCGATGATGTCATCATCAGCCAGATGTGAGTTCTCACCTTCGAGACCGAAGACCTCCAGCAGGGATTTGAGCTTGTAGGACTTCAGGCGTGGAGCCATGATACGTGCCACCCTGAGGGTATCGAAATACAGAGGGTGAACAGTAGGGAAAGAGAAGTCACCGCAATCCCTACGGAGATTGTAGTCAAGGATATTGCAGTCGTATTCGACGTTCTGGCCGATAAGGGTACAGTCCCCCACAAAGTCCATAAACGCACACAGACCGGTCTTACGGTCAACCTTTTCCGCACGCTCATATTCCTGAAGAAGAGGGTTTACTATGCCTCCGAGCATGGCCGGTATCGGCTTGTCAGTGTGAAGGATGATGTTGAAGCAGTCGGTAATCTTCCGGGCATTCACCTTGATGGCCGCAATCTGTACGATATCGTCCTCAAAGACATTCAAGCCCGTGGTTTCCGTATCAAAGATTACGTATTCGCCCTGGCAGCATCTGTAAAGCTCCAGCATGTATGAGCTGCGCGTGTAGTTGAGAAAATCAGACGGCAGCAGGTAGTTGTCACGGAGATGCTTCACGAAGCGGCGTGCCTCGGAGTCATCATTGAAGATACCTGTCCCGGTCAGGATCTTTGACCAAGCCATCATGTTGGAATCCAAGTACACCACCTGCAGATGGGCGAAAAGCAGCTGCGCCTGACGGGTAGTGAAAAGGTCTGTTCCGGAAATCTTGAAGTGGGGGATATTGAGGTCGGTGAGTTCACGGGAAATCTGGTCGGCATCCTTATTCCAGGGCACAAGAACAGCCACCCTTTCATCTGGATAAGAGGTACAGAATCTGCCAACACTTTCAGCCACAAGCCTAACTTCAGCATCCTTATCAGGAGCGGCCATGATGCAGAGAGAATCCTGTCCGGCTTCAGTAAGATTGTTCGTCTTGGGCAGGAAATGAGGGTCAACATCAAGCTCCATGTTGGCGTATGTATTGAAGACATCCAAGAGATATTTCGGGGAACGATAGTTGAAATAAAGGCGGTGCATGTTCTCTCCACAGCGTTCACGCAACCATTCAAGCGTTGCGAGCTTTGCGCCTATGAATGAGAAGATTGCCTGCTGCTCGTCTCCGAGATAAAGCGTCACGTTTTCCTTAGAATGGTCAGTAAACAGGTCGATAATTCCGAACTGGAAAGGGGAGAGGTCCTGAACCTCGTCAATCTGAATCCAGGAATATTTCTTCAGCTTGTCCTGGTTCTGAGAAGCGTGGATATAGGTCAGGATAAGCAGGTCATCGAAGTCAACCAGGTTCCTTTCTTCTTTGTACTGTTGGTATTTTCTTGCGAACCTGAACTGCTGGAGGCAGTCATCCAAGTACTGTGACGGCTGACCGGAAGTATCTACTTTCGGAAAAACAGTACCAGTATAGAGTCCGGCAAAGTTCTCCATCGTGTAATCGAGGGACACCAGCTTGAACAGCGTCTTGTAATCAAACGTGCGGAACAGGTCGGTGTGCATCAGGAACTCCTTTGGGCATCCGTTGGCAATCATATAGCCAAGATGCTGCAACTTGATGGCATTGGTAAGAACACGATTATAGCCATTGCCGGCATAGGAACCTTCTTTCCAGCCGAAAATGGAAGCCATAATAGACAAAGCTTCCTGCTCGTCAATGACGGTGGTATCACGCGCCACCACATTGTTGTCAAAGAGGTAGTGCGAACAGAAGCGGTGTACGTTTCCGACAAACAGGCTCATTTCTCCTGAAGCCTGAAGCCTTTCGAGTATTCTGGAGCGCATACCTCTGGCCGCCCTGTTAGTGAAGGTCAGGCAGAGCATGTCATCCAGCGACACACCACATGAGAGGGCACGAACCACCCTTTCGGCAAGGATATCCGTCTTGCCGCATCCCGGAGGAGCCAGAACCAGGTGATAGCCGCTGTCAAGGGTAATCACTTTCTTCTGGAACTCGTCATTCTCATATTTCTTGTCGAAGGTATATGCCGGGTATTCATAGAGAGGGTAGCTACTTGGAGTAGGGATGCTACCATCTGGGGTATTGGGTGTGTCGGTGGTGGTCATAGTTTATAATCTATTATTCTGTTATTGTATCATCAATATAGAAATGTGAACCGTTACTTATAATAAGTCTAGGGAATATTGGAGAATACAATGGAAATTTTTTCACTCCAGAAGGTCCGATAAAAGAGAAAAAATTATATTTAGTTGGTATAACCAAATGATATGTATCCCTTATTGTGGATGTCGACTCATAATCAGTGCGAATAGAACATTTATTCTTTATCATATTACACTTATAATAAATCTTCATTTTACTTTCATCAGGACACATAAGTCTTATGCGAAACTCATTTTCATAATTAGTTTGTATTCTATAATGACAGCAGCCAAGAGGACATAAATACCAGCTTTTATCAAGGACACCTTGAAAACATAGTTTTTTCTCATTGACCAGATAATATACTTCACAAAGCTTATCATTCCTAGTTAAGAAGTAAAAGCCAGTATGAATTGCCTCCTGATTTATACCATCAACTTCTTCAACATGACACAATGAATACTTGTTAAATGTATGGATAACTTTCAGCATATCATTGCTATATAGGCCATTGATAACTTCATAAAATGCATTCATTCCCAATAATAGTTTAAATATAACAGGGTATAATTAATGACAAGAACAAAGTTTATTTATACCATTCTTTACCATAAATATTAGAAAGATAATCATCCCATACATTAAAGATAATTTCTTCAACATCAGAATATTCAAGATATTGGTCAATTATATCCCATGCTTCATTCCTATCTTTAAAAGGTGGGAATAATTTAGGATCGAGTTCTAACCAATCATCAATATCATTAAGGCTTTCACTAACTTGATCACCAAAGCCATTATTTAGCCAAATAGGATCAGGAAGACCATTCTCTAATCTGCAGTCAGAAGAAACGTCTTCATGATTATTACAGATATAGTAATTTCTACATATATCTAAAGCCGAATCTTTGATGGAAGCTTTTATAGATTCTATTTTAATGTCTCGGTTTGAATCATTATCACTTAACGTATTCATATAATTTTAGAAGAAATATTAATCAAATGGTTTATAATTAGACTAACTTGACTTAAAGTTTGCCAGTTATAAGGGCAGGTTCTATTTCCAGTCTAGAGAAAGCAAACAATTTCTTGCCGAGATCTTTTAATGAAGCTCCTATATGGTAAACCTCTTTATCGTCAACTATCAGGAAACGGTCATGACTGCTCCGGTAGGTTCTGATATTGATGGGCGGGTACTGGTCATTATGCTTATCAAGGTCAAGCTGAAGCTGTGCCGTAATCTTCTGCGTATAGATAGTGGCCGTCACACCCGGATTGCGTTTGCTCAGCATAAGCAATACTGATTCATCGACATAGTTGTCTATCAAAAGAAGGGATTTTCTGGCGGTTTTGATAAGATCCGTTGCAAACTTGTAGGCATCGAATATCTGTCCGTCAAAGAAGATTCCTTCTACTGGCGGCAGTGAGGTACGGACAAAGAAGTCTATCTTTTCCGAATGTAAGGCAACAGTTTTCTCCAACTCAGAAAGACGTTGATTTATGGAATATCCTTTTAACAGATATTCCTTCAGTACGCTGTTCGCCCATTGACGAAATTGAATACCTCGTTTGCTATTGACACGAAAGCCAATGGATATGATTGCATCCAAATTATAATATGTAAGGTTACGAACAACCTGACGCTTACCCTCTTGCCGAACTGTTCGGAAATCCCGAACAGTTGAACTTTCTTCCAGTTCTTCTTGCTCGTATATATTTTTAATGTGTTCACTGATATTAGCTTTACTTGATTGAAATAGTTCTACTATCTGTGCCTGTGTAAGCCATACAGTTTCATCTTCTATACGTACGTCCAGTTTAACTGTTTCATCCGGTTGGTAAAGTATTATTTCTCCTTGTTCCATTTTGTCCAAGATTTGTTTAGTATATTATTCAATAAAGAAATCACAGTCATAAACATCTGTACCAGAAGGAAATTCCACCCTCACGCAGTAATTACCACAGACAATGAATTTATCAGAAACGACAGTTCCGACTTCTCCAGTGTTAGGATCTTTAACCTTGTAGCCTGGTACCATTTTGGCAAGTTCGGTCTTCATTTTCTCTGATGTGAAAACAGTTATATCACATCCGCTATGTTCATAATAAACAAGGCCCATATCCATAGACCGTGTAGCCTGTTCAACTATATCCATTATTTCCTGTTTGCTGAGAATAGTTTCAGTTTCAAACTGCTGTACCTTTATATCGGGGAATTTCTTTATAAAATCTTCTTTTGTCATATTGGTAATGCTAATATATTTGAATTTATTTTTTTATTAAAGTTTGATTATGTAACACAATCAAATTACTTTCTGTTTGGTTGAATATCCTCTTCGGACAGATAGTTATAAATTGTCTGTTTTGCCTTGATGCCGGTTATCTCCATTATCTGCTGTACGGCTGTACCAGCCTTGTAGAGTTGAATGACAGCTTCCTTCTTCGGTTTTTTCATCTTAGTCCCTTCCTGTCTTCCGAACTTTACACCCCTCTTCTTGGCTGCATCGATTCCGGCTTTACACCCTTCAAGAATAAGATTGCGGTTATACTCGGCCAGTGATGCGAGTATCTGCATGGTGAACCTGCCGACAGCTGTAGAAGTATCAAGATTGTCCTGAAGGGAAACAAGTTTGATTCGCCGTTGCTCCAGCTTGGCACAAAGGTCGAGCATTTCCTTTACGGATCTGCCTAATCGGTCAAGTCGGTAAATGACAAGTGTGTCATCGGTACGAAGGTAATCCAAGCAAGCAGTCAGACCTTCACGCTTGAACTCCTTTCCGGAGATTTTGTCTGTGAAGATACGGATGCACCCAGCATTGTTCAGTGCATCTTCCTGAGAAGAAAGGTTTTGCTCCCTTGTACTTACTCTAGCATATCCTATTTTTTCTCCCATAAGTCTAAATTATACTTGATTTTTCAAAGTTATTGTATTTAGACTTAAAAAGCAAGAAAAAAGCCCTATATATATAATGTATAGGGCAAACTTTTATAGTCTATGTTAAACTATAGTTTATTTTAGACATTAAAACTTATGATAATAAAGAAAGGAAGTCATGCAAAATTTTTGCAACAAGGATAAATTTATTCATACAACTTATTTGTCATATATTACGACAACATAAAATTATCTAGCTCCTGTATATTGTGAATAATACAATTCTCCGGAACATTCAAAATACGACACAACTCAATACTACCATGAAATCTAACAGCAGATTCTTTACTTAAAGCAGCGTCTATATATCCATCTAATCGTGCATAATAAGCATCCATTTGTTGGATTAAAACAAGAGACTCAGAATTTAAATTTTTAACTAATTCATCATACTCCTTCTGCATTCCTTCAATAAGTTCATCCTCTTTCTTACCAAATATATATTTGCTAATTTCCAAAGAAGCTTTAGCTGTAGCTGTACCAACTATTGCACCTAAAACAGGAATAGGAATGACAGCTTGGCCTATGGCTGCACCAATAGATGATAATCCTGCTTCGACACTCAACGAACAAGCACTTTCCGAAAAGTCCAATTTGGAAATTCTACCTTTCTGATAATCAGCAGCAAGCGAAGCTATTCCCATAGCAGTAGAGACCATTGCTCCCGCAAATGGCGCAGAAAATCCTCCTAATTTAGTCAATCCATAAATACCAAGCCCACTGATACTACCTTTTGCTCCACCTTTTGTGAAATCGTAACCTATTTCTTTCCAGTCAGCAAGTGTAAATTCTGTGATTTTTTTCCCACCATGAATCTTTGTATATACTTTAAGACCAGCAGAAACACCACCAGATATAACAGCTGCAACAGCACTATATTTTAAGGCTTCACCCCAAGACGGGTCAGTAATATGTTGTGCTTCAGCTTTTTGGACATCACTATCCTGTCTTATTTCCTTTATATTCTGTGCACTTGTTTCTTTAAACTCTTGTTCATAACCATCTAAAGTTTTATCGACAGCGCCCAATTGAACTTCTTTGTAAGTTGATATACCAGGTCGTACAACCTCAAAAAAGGATTTACCGGTTTCTTTTTCTATTTGTTCAATAGTTTCCTTACAAGCTCGAATAGTACGAGAATGAATACCTTCAATATTCTCACCATTTACTATTTTGGTGATTAACTCATATTGATCCTTAGGTATATGATAATAACCATTTTCAGTAAAGTTTGGATATGTTCTAAAATGTCCGAGTACTTCCTTTAAGCTATTATTGGCACCATTAATAAACTTGGATTGTACTTGAACACCATCAATTATATAATCCTCAGGTGCAGTTCGACCTACACCTTCAAATGTAGCAGTCGGTTTCAAAAATTTTAATATGTCTCGACCGTTTCTGATTTCAACCTCAATATGTTCTGCAATTTCACCATGTTTGGTTTGCATTGAACCAAGTATATGCTCAGGGTCTGAAACAAAATCTCTAACATTCTCAACGCATCTTAGACTTTCGTCAAGTGCAGCTTGAGCATATTGCATTCTTTCTGTAGCAACCTGTTGAATTTCAGCAAGTCGTTCAAATAGTTGTTGTTCTTTCTGGTTGATACCTTCTTGCACTAATGCTGCAACAACTTGATCAGCCATTACATGCTTCATTGTTCCTTAATTTAAGCTACACGTTCATTAATCAGTTTACCCATAGCCTGAACATTATTTATCAAGGCGGCAAGATTTTGCTTTTGTTCTTGAGAGAAAGCAAGATAATCTTTAGGGTAAGTGTTTACCATCATTGTAATGTTTAACGCTGATTTTAGTTTTTCAGTTTCTTTAATTAGATGCTCAAGTTTTCTTACTTTAGGGCTTAGAGCGACTATTTTCTTATTGATTTCAATAGCAAGTTTATGCGCTTCTTCAGCAGCTTTTTTATTTTTATATGCAGCAAATGCTCCTCCACCTATAGCAAATACACCAGCAATACCCCAACCTACTGGACCTGCTAAAGCTAAGAAAGCATTTCCAGCCGCCATTCCTCCTCCTCCGGCAGCCAAAGCACCACCACCAAGCCATGCAAGAGCCGCATTTGCGGCGGCAGCACCAGATAACGAAGCAATAGCTGTTCCTGTTGATGCCGTACCAAAAGTAGTTGCTATAGCCATAGCCGCTGTAGGGCCCAATGCAGCTATAGCACCACCTGCTGCAACTCCTGATGCAGCTGCTCCAGCTCCTTTAATATTATTTGACGCATTCTCTGATTCTATACGTACTGCTTCATTAAAAGCACTAATGTTGATCTTTACTTCAGCTACTTCTTTAGAAAATTCTTTAGGACTATTCGCCAAAGAATTTATGTAAGATTCAACTCTATTGATGGCTAAAACAGCTGATTTTCTTAATCTGTATAAATTTAAAGTCAAATCATTAGCTTTTTGGCCTATATCATTGTATCTTTTTTCTGCTTCTTGAAGCCTATTAATTGATTCTTTCTTAGCTTTATTGTAAAACATATATACATATCATATAACTTTCTCAGTCCCTAGAAAGATTAACTTGTAAAATACGAAGCGTGGAACTGCTAATGCACATATCTTGGGTTGAATGTTCTGAAATATAGATAGCAAAATGTAGATAGGATTACGCACTATAGAAAGATAAAAACTATATAGTGCAAGCCATCATTTTAATATCCAGATTTTCACACTCATGACTTCAGCATAACACTTCATTTATTTTGATATAATTGAACTTTTTCCTACTCACTTGCAAAAATAAATAAAAATCAGAGGTATAATATATTACGAAATTAATTTTCTATTAGATTGGAAGAAAAACACAAGGCAAAAGATAACAACTAAAGGGAATAAAAAATTAAAGACCAAATTGTGTTCGTATCTTCTTCAACACCTCATTAACCTTCTCATTATCAACACACATAAGGTCATCACCCCAGGATTCAGGGAAATCAATGATGGATTTTCCATTGTTCAGGACTGCATTCCTGATGGCTTTCTTTACATTCGGAAAAGATGGCTCTATCTGGAAGTGCAGGCAATGGCGCACAGCCATTGCAAGTGTTTCTTCATCTACAAAGAAACGGATCGTCACATTCATGTGAATCTGGTTTTTCTGTTCATATTTTTTCCTCTTTGTTTGGAGTTTTGACAACCTGGAGTAGAAGAATGACGGAACATTTTCTCCTTCAGAAACAAGCCTTTTAATTTCATCCTGGATTTCATTGATACCGTCACGGATATCAGTAAAGTCTGTACAATTAGAAGCTATTGTATAAGGGGATAGTTTTGTTTTCATATCAATGTGATTTATAGGGTTAAACTTTATATCTGTAGTTCTTGTAGGATGTCTTGCGTATATTCACAGCATCATATACTTCATCCGTATGTTCTGATGGCATTATAAAGCCGTCACATTCAAGAATATGACAGACTATATATCTGGCGGCAATCCTGTTGTCCAAGATGACAAACTCTACATTCCTGAAAAAACCTTTGAAGGTATTGCCGTTTGTATCTGTGATTATAACAAGCTCTCCCTTCAGGCGGTCAAGTTCTGCTGCAATCTTCTGTACATTCTTGAACAGTATGTTGGCACCTTTCAAGCCTTGCTGAATAATTATTTCCGGTTTCATATGATAACAAATTAAAGTGTTGTATAATTGGGTTGATTATACCCTATCCTTTATACCTCAATACAAAGGATAGGGAAAATGAGTCAGTCAATGTCATAGCCTATCATGGTATTGTCATTGATAAGCAGATAATAATAGCCGTTCCCGGTATTTCGGTATTCCTTGGAGAATCCTGCTATCATATCACCGTCCTCACGTGGTTCACACCATAGTGTACCGTCATAACCACAAAAGTCAAATCTATAACTTGAATACTTCTCCTTCTTTTTGAAGGCTTCCCTGAAACACTCCATCACCATGTAGCCGCAATACTTCTCGATGGTGCTCAGTCTGATACATTTTCCGTCAATGGTGGTTCCTGTCGTGATATGGTTTTCAAACAGTGATTTCTCCGGATCTGCGTCTGCAATCTGTCTTAGCCAGGCGTTGGTATGTGAAGCCAGTCTCGCCAGCTTCTTATATTTCAAGACCTCTTTTCTGACGGTTTCCTTATCATCCTCACCGGTCGGATAATAAACAGCCTGAATGGATGCCCAATCATAAAACCTATAGCCTTTCCTTTTCTTCCTCTCTGCGATTATACCTATCACTCCTTCCTGACGGTTGATGAAAAGGCGTCTGCGCTTACCATTGATTTTTACGTACAGTGAAGATGGATTGTTGGGGTTACGGAGATATGCTTCTGCCGGATGTATCGTTGTTGTGTTCATATCGGTAAATTTTGATGATTAAGACTGTTTTGATTATGTTACATAATCAGATTAAGAATAAACCATATCTTCGGCTAACCTCTCTATCCAGTCAACAATATGGTTCATGTTGTATTCAGAAGTGATAATAGCTTCCGTTTCGCTTATCTGAGTAAACCTTGAAGATTCATATCCGTCTATGAACTCCTTAAGGCTCGCCACACCGAACATTTCCTTTTCTTCATCGAACTCCTTATCTATTTCAGCAAGCGGTTTGTTGAATTTAATGCGCAAAGTTTCATAGTTCTTTTCCATAATACAGTCATTTAGAGTTATTGATAATGGTAATATTTCCGTACACTTTTCTGAATGCTTCTGATACATCATCAAAGTATCTGCTGCCATATTCACAGGTAAGTTCCTTTGTCCAAAAGTCAAAGCTGAAGGATTCAGTACAGTCTATCGTTACACTAACATAGTCCTCCATACCGCTCTGGCACACAATGGTATGCCGTTGTACTTTAAACTGCTTGTTTAAGCTCATGTACCTTGCAGTCAATTTTTTAACCATCATTTCAATCCACTTCATAATGTATGTCAATTAATTGTTTTGCTACTTTTTCTTGAAAAAGTAGTCACAACCTATTTTTAAGGTTGTGCTACTCGGCTCATTTAGATTCTGCCTTCATCTGCATAACTGTAATAAGAATCATTGCAGATGATAACATGGTCAAGCATTCGGATATTGAGTGTCTTTGCTGCCGTTGCTGCCGATTGTGTCAGCTTATCATCTTCTATACTCGGTTTTATGTTTCCGCTCGGATGATTGTGTGAAAGGATAAATGAGGTTGCCTCACAAAGAATAGCCTCTTTAAGCAGTACCCTTATATCAATTAGGCATGTATTCAGTCCACCGGAAGAAATGCGTATTCTCTTGATAACTCTTGCAGACGAGTTCATTAAGATAGCCCAACATTCTTCGGTCTTGTTATCTCCCAAAACAGGCTGCATATAGTCATAAATGTCTGTACTCTGTCTGATAACCGGTCTTTGGTTCTTATGAGAGTTGCAGCGTTTGTAAAGCTCCACTCCTGCCATAACGAGATTGCGCTTGCCTGGTGTCATCTTCGCCAGGACATCATCAAAGCTGCATTCTTCGCCATAAACCACTTCCTTTTCCTGTACCTTGTTTACCATCACTGTGCTGTTGGTAAGAATATACACAAGTTCTGAACTGTCCATCAGTCTGTAATCGCCGTTCACTTCAAATCCTTTTCTCATATCCGTATGCTTTAGAGGGTTAAAACTTGAATTATTCTTCAGCGAGCTTTAGACCTTTTTTTGAAAACCTTTGTCTTGGTTTGGTCTTTTGTCCGCTGACTTTTTTTTTAGAGAATCATTCCCCATCTGAGTTTGAGCCTTTTTTTACGGCTTATTGAGGTACGGGAGAGTGGAATTAGAAAAGTTTTGAACGAAAAAAATGTTGGGGCAGGCGCAGACAACATCGTTATTTTTTTCAGGGCAAAGGCAGAATGCCGGAACTCTTTCATTTCCACAACACCCATATACCTTTGCCGTATAAAAAGAAAGGCTCTTAGATGGGGAAACACCGATAAATGAGGAAGCGGACAGCAGAAAAGGCCAATGAAAGACAATCGAAAAACTAGTTATACCGATTATTACGTTAGGGATAGAAGAAAAAAGCCCACAGGTACGAGGACTTGGAACGGATAGCCCGACAGCTTGCTGTAACGCCATAGGAAAATTAAGCTGGAATAAATCGTAGAATCATTTGCAACCACAAAAAAATACCATATATTTGCAAGCGTAACACTCTGATAATTAATATATTAAATATAATGATAAATAAAAAAATGAATATGGAATTAAAAGAGAAAATCAAGAACTTCAATTTAAGAGAACATGAAGGGATAGACAAGGATGACAAGAACGGTAAAATATCTGAAACGTTCAAACCTATAGCAGAAACTATATTGTCCGGCCATTTTAAAGTTACAAAGAACAACTGTGATTCTTATGTAACCGTCCACCCTACTTGTGTTGAGATATATTACCATGAGGAAGGAGAAGGTGAAGATAAAATTAAGGACTATATTGTTTATCATAGAGACAGTGATGATGGGAAAAACAAGAAGGATATATTTCCGCTCGGAGTTCTTCATAATCATGTATCCGGTATAGATCTGACATTTGAAAGAAAAGGGAATGACGGTAAAGCGATTCGTTTTTCCGCTTTGATTAGAGAATTTTGGGTTAATATGGAGAACAAGAAAGAAAAGGAAGATATGTATGAAATGAAGGGTATAGATGGTAGCTGTGAAAATAAGCCTGACAATAAGCCTACGCATTTATACGATGCTTTGTATTCTCAGTTCTCGGTTTTTGACGGATTCAGTGTTAAATGGGAAGACGGTAAAGAAAAGAAAAAAGTTAGATGTATAGGAACAAGAATCAATGTTTCTGAGTATAGATTTAAAAATAACAAATGGGAAAAGACACCCAAAGTCGGTGATGATAAACTCAATACACTCAACAAGAAATACAAGCAGTGTATGAGAATGTGGAGATATTCAATTAATGAAGATAAGCTATGATACCAGACTATAAATGTAATGCAGTCTATTTCTCAGAATGGCTGAAAAAGGACTACCCTGACATATTCATTGGACTGGCAAGGATATTGAACAAGCACAATATAGCTTATGATATTATTCCAAATACTAAAGATGTATGGTGCAGAGACTATATGCCACTGCAGCTTGATAAAGAGAGATATTTGTGCTACGAATACAAGCCTGACTATCTGATTAAGATAGCAAGCAACCGGAAATACATTACAGATTCACTGAATGTATGTCGGGATATGCAACTGAAGATAAAGGAAACTCCCCTTATTATGGATGGTGGTAATGTCGTCAAGGTTGGAAATAAGGCAATAATGACAGAAAAGGTATTTGTGGAGAATCCATCCATAGATGATGATACACTAAAGAAACAACTGGAGAAACAGATGGAGTGTGAGGTTGTCTTCATCCCTTGGGACAGGAATGAAAAGTACGGCCATTCTGATGGAATAATCAAACCAATATCTGATAATGCCATACTTATGACCAATTATCATGACTTTGACAGGGATTACACCAATGAGGTTGTAAAAAGTCTTTCTGGTAAATTTGAAATAGAGAGACTTTCTTATAAAGTCAGGAAGACCGCTCCTGAAAGTTGGGCCTATATAAACTTTCTGACTGTAGGCAAACTGATTGTTTTGCCAGCTTTAGGAAAAGAAGAGGATAATCAGGCTTTTGAACAGATTAAAAAGTATTATCCGGGGTCAATAATTGAACAGCTAAACATTTCGGAGCTTGTAAAGGATGGCGGTGGTCTCAACTGCGTAAGCTGGTGCAGGCTGGTGTCTGATGATGAAAAAAGATTTCTGACATTGTTAAATCGTCTTGACAGTGCAAAGGAATTGACCAAGGAGAATATGTTCACAGATGAAGAAATTATATTCATGTGTAAACATAGCCTAAGGAGGTTTGCCGACAAATTCCCTGGTATTGCCGAATATTATATGAAATGCTTGGATGATTAAAACAATAGGTGATGCAGTATACAACTATAAATGCATCTCCTTAATGGAATACAGCGGAAGTTAGAGAAGGGAAAATGAACTCTCTTATAGTAACATTTGTAGTAAATGTTGATGATTCATATACTTAATAAGATATCATAGGGAGAAATATTTATGGCAAAAACGAACATTAAAGCAAAGGCTGTCCCATATAGAATGAGGCAGCCTTAATTATATAGAAGAAAAAGTGTTTACAGACCAGATGGTAACATCTCGCAATACCTTTCAAACCATTGTTTTTTGGCCGGAGTATCTATTGGGGCATACTCACTGATTATACAGCCTGTAGTAAGATCATCTGCTAAGGCAAGTATAATATCTGCAAGTTCAATTGTGTCCTGAAATTCTTTATAACCAGGGCAGAAAAGACGTTGATGTTTTATTTCCTCGTAGCCATATATAGCACCCATGATATTACCGGTTACTGAACCTGTGGAGTCACTGTCGCCATTATGATTGACTGAAGCAACAATAGCATCATGTATGCTGTCTATATGTCTGATGGTACAGAACAGGGAAATAGCCCAGGTTTCTTCTGCAGTCCAACCTTCACCAAGTTCTTCAATAGCCCGGTAATCTGGAGTAGAAGAATGAGCAAGACGGATGGCCTTTCTTGTCAGCTCGGCAAGATAGCATTTATCTTCTGCAAACTGGTTAACAAACACTTTATCCAGTGTATTTATGGTATCTTCTGCAATATCAGTAATTCTATCTTTAGCTTCTTCTAGAGAAAGTGGAACAAGTTTGAATAGAAATTCGGTCAGCATTCCAGCGGGCAAGAAACCGAGCGGATGGAGATGGGTTACCCTTGCTATGTGCGCTCCAGCTTCAAACATTTCCGGAATGCTATAAGGGCACTTCCCGTAGCGGGACATATCTCCAGCAAGCAATAAAGCCAGTGGAGCAACACGCATAATACCACCACAACCCTTACTGTTATTCTCAACTTTACGACAATGCATCAGATTGAAACAGGCCGTCAGACAGGTATTTCCAGGAGCACGTCTGTGTGCCAATTCCGGAAGATCCCTTAACCAGGTATAATGAAATTCTTTATTATCGCCCCCACTCTTTTCTCCTGTCTGAGTATAATACCAGTCAATATATGCTTTGTCAACATAATTTTCAGGTCTGCCACCTATGCCTCTCATGTAACCACGGGTGATACCCATTAATATACCATTGGCAGTAAAGAGTGTCATCTGAGTATCATCACTGACCAAAGTCTTTCCGTTGCGGTCCAGTTCAAAGGTCTTGATACCGCTTAGTCCATATTTAGACAAGATGCTCTGCCTAGTCATAAACTCGACAGGATAGCCAAGGGCATCGCCGGCTGCCCCACCCATAAGAGAGCCGCGTATGCAGTCGTTGACTCTATTCAAGCCAGTCTCTTTTATTGAATGTACATAAGAAATAAATTGCTCAATGAAATCCAGTTGTTCCTGCGATAACGAAACATCATGACGGAACGAGGAAAACATTCGAGGAGACATAAAATTTAAGGTGTCAAGTACATCAAACAACCTCCTTTTATTCTGTTTCTTAGCAAGATAACATGCAGCGACAACACCAGTTCTAGTCACCCCATCCCTACAATGTAAATAGATAAAACCACCCTGTTGTTTCAGTTCATTGATACAGTTCAGCAACCTGTGCATACTATCAAGTGAGTCAGGAACAGAATTCTTCTCTATTGAAAACCGCAAGTAAGTAACATCATCAGGCAAAAATCTAGAGTAGGAACGCAATTCACCATCCTCAGTAAGATCTATAAAATGTCTTATACCGAAGTGAATCATGTGCTTTATCTTCTTTTCTGCACAATAATCTTTTCTGTCACCCGGATATTCGCCGGCAAAAAGAGCATTCTCTTCACCATCAATTTCGTAGGAACGTCTCAACGGCCAATTAATGAAATTTAGAAATTTATCGTTTATTTCTAAGAGGTCATCAGTCAACAATTCACGGCAATTGTCTTCAATCTCAGAAGAAAGACAGCTACTGCTGACTGTGAATGGTTGTTCAGTTGTAGCAATTGAAGCAGTCATACATCCTATCGTATCAGAATCACCGCCCATTGAAACAGCCAAACGAATAGCACTCTCAGCATCATGAGGTTCCTGAAGAAAAGCCATAATAGCAATAGGAACACTTCCCTGACAAGTAACATCAAAACCATAGTCTGGTCTTATTTCTCTCAGGTCAACATCAAGGTTATAACCAAAATGTTCTTCGACGAAACGTTTGATTTTTCCGGTAACATCGAATCTCTCAGTTCGCTTGATAAATATGCTTGCAGCAATTGCCTGTGCACCCTTAATACCTTCAGGATGATTATGGGTAACAGAAGCGGTAATACGAGCCAGTTCTAGAGCTTCCTCCATAGAGTTTGCATACAGACCCACAGGACTTACCCTCATGGCCGAGCCATTGCCAAAACTGCCGTAAGGTTGTGGGTTCTCAGATTTCAGCCATTTACGAAACATGCCACCATAACCGGCATCCGGATATTTTCGTCCGAGACACTGCATACACTTTACCAGTCCGGTTTCAGTATGATCCGGATCAGTCATCAACCATTGAGCAACAGCAAGAGTCATCACCGTATCATCAGTGAAACGGCTTCCTTGCGGAAGGAGTTCGAAGTCTTCCGTCTTTACATTTTTCCTTTCACGTGTAGAACCAATAATATCACCTACGATTCCCCCTAAAATTCTATTGTCATACATAAGTCTATCCTCCTAAAATTCTAATCTAAATCCTTTATGTTTCAACTCGGCATACTTCTCCGGATTGAACCGATACTTCACAGGCACCCTCGATGGAGTATTCTCCGGTCTTTTTTCTGCCTCTATAAGTAAGCCAAGCTTTAGCATCTTGTTATAGAAATTACGTCTGTCAAACTTAACCTCAAGTATTGCCTCATAAAGATTCTGCAATTCACTCATGGTAAACACGTCCGGAAGAAGATCAAACCCTATAGGTTTGAAACAGATGCGGACTTTCAAGGCAGAAATAGCCTTGCGAAGGATTCTGTCATGGTCAAAGGCAAGACTCGGTATTTCATCATAGGAAAACCATCTTGCATTAGAGGCATCATCACCGCCCTTAACATCACCCATCCTGACTAAAGCATAGTAGGCAATGGTAATTACCCTTTCTCTCGGATCACGGTCAACAGCTGTGAATGTATGGAACTGTTCAACAGGAATATCCTTTAGACCGGTTTCTTCTTCAAGCTCTCTTTTCGCACACTCATCTGCCGTTTCATCCATCCTCAGGAAGCCACCGGGTAGAGCCCAGGCGTCTTTATATGGTTCAAGCCCCCTTTGAATAAGTAACACCTTAATACTTATTCCGTCAAAACCGAAAATCGCACAATCAGTAGTAACTGACGGATGGGGATATTTATAGTGATATTTAAATTCTTCCATATTATATTGCGTTTAATTTACGCAAAAATAGAGTTTTTTTTTCAAAAACCAAATATTATGCGTAATATTTACGCAATTATTTTATATTGCTATTAGAAAGTCCGTATGCCTGTAAAGAGTTACTTTGATAAGTAAATTGAGAATTAAAGTCATGATGCAAAGACATGAAAATGAAATCGGAAGTAAGGCAGGCCAAAAAGAAGTGTAGATGATTAATCTATTGGATTTATAGACACGATAAGACCAGGCAAGAAATAATACTTAGCGATATTTTCGTACAAAATGTTGGAGGTACCAGAAAGAATAATGTTTATATGGGATAGAAGGGAAAAGAAAGCAAAGAACATAAAAAAGGTATGCAAGGAACAACCAGGCATACCCTAATCTGATTTGATTGTGTTACAGATTCAAAAGCTATAATATCATTGATTTTCGTCACCAAAGAGTTTGAGCTGACGTTTGTTTTCCTCTTCCTCAGCAGCTCTTCTTCTACGTTCATATATCAGATGCTCTTCATATTTTAGTACACTCATCATATCCCTAATCGAACTCAGTCTTTGTTCTTCGTCAGTATAATATGGTAATTCATCGTCCTTATAATAGTGTGAATACATATCAATATAACACTGAATATTCTTTTTAATGCAAGCTGGTATCCTTATAGTGGTAGTTGAATAACCTGTCTTACGTTTGGAACCTGCACCTGGCCTTTTACCACCTCGTTTGTCATTCATTATTTTTTCTATGTCTTCAGAAGATATATTGGTTTCCGGTAGAAAGATTTCTTTTCCGTCTGTTGTTTGAGCCATATATATATCAGTAAGCCATACCTTCCAGACCTTTGCAATGTGTCCCATAAAGTAAAGACGGAGAAATTCCTTGGTTAAATTCCTATCAGACAATTTCCCAACAGGTGTTGTTCCATCTCTATCAATATAGACATCAACATCAATATTATATTTTTTTACAAGTTCAAATTTATCGTCCATATATGCTGATTTGTGTGATTTGGACAAATATAATAAATTCTGATTCTGTGACAAAATCAAAATCAAATAATTTGAATGAAATATTTTGTAAAATATATACCACGAAAAAGGCCTGCCTGTCCCATCAGAAATCAAGCAAGCCTACAGCAAGAGCACACAATAAATCAGTCTTTCAGAGAGTATGTCTTCACTATCTTCTTACCTACTTTTTCTGTAGTGAAGGTTAATTTGTCTTCCTTAGACAACCAACCAATAGCAGCCCAAAATTCGGCATCTGAAAGTTTGGATTCCTTTTTAAGGTGTGTAAGTTCAACACTCTTTTTGCCATCAAGAATATGCCAGATAACGCCGGCATTCTTACCTATTAAATCTTGTTCCATAATGAAATTGATTAAATGAATAAAAGAAAAATGTCTATCACATTCTCTCCAGACTGTGATAGACTGGCTGATAATGCAGCTATAATCTTAAATTATAATGTACTTTTATTTATTACTGTCAAGAATTGAAGAAATGAATGAGAATGACAGTGTTAGATGTTATTTATGTATTATGACAAAGTAAAGATACAGAAATTTTCTATTAACAAAGAAAATTTGAAAAGAAAAAGCGGTTAAGTTACCCTAACCGCCCATAGCCATGCACGTCTTCCGTAATAGGCTATTACCAGAACCTCTGCCTGAGTTTATAAAACTACGAAGAATTTCTGATAAAAGCAAATGAAAGATATATATTATCCCAAACATTATTAGACAAAAAGAAATAAGAGCCCGTGAAGAGAACCAACAACAGGGAAATAGTATAATATTCCAGGTTCTATATATCGACCAGGCACCGCAGCGGAAGAAGCAACAGGAGGAAGAACTCGACCAACCCAAGAAAAGAAGCCGGGGTTTTGGAATGGGTATGTAAATTTGATTATGTAACAAAATTAAGATATAATGAAACCAACTGAATTGGGATAATCAAGAGAGTTTTCCTTATCCTCTTTCAAATGATAGAAGATAAGGAAAACTAGGATATATATCAATAATATAAAAGACAAGTTTCACAGCCGAAGGTTATATTTTAGTTTATAGAAAAGTATAAGAAACCACAACCGTTTTTACTCCAGCTTCGGGAAACGCCTCTTGCGCATACTGTGTCATATCCTTATATAGCCAAATTTGGGAACGCATGCCTCCGCTATTGCCTGTACTTTCTGGAAGATCTATGATAAAAGCATCCATTGTCAGAGCAGCTTCATGTGTGATGAAATCGCAAATAAAAGTCCATTGCTCTGTGGCTGCCACTTGACCTTCTAATGGTATCAGTTTATAGCTATCGGGGAAATTTTCATTGTCATTCGTTTCTCTTATTAGCTTACCATCAGCTAACACAAGATATTCACTATCCTCATTGAGCATTGCAAACTCTGTAAACTCTTTATTGAATACAAATTGCTTGCACATGAAAAGAGGACTATTATTCTTCAATCTTTTCTCCACTTCATCCTTTTCATCTGCTTCAATAACATAACGAAACTCTACATTCAAACAGTTATAATCGCTCGACAAAAAGTTTTCCGGCAGTCCTTCTGAATCGTGCTTCTCTTTTGAGATAACATCGAGCAACTTGTATTCCGTCCATGAAGGGTCGCCCTTGCGATAATCCAAATACGTCGTTTCGCTTATTTTTATGTGATATTCATAACCTTCTTCGTAGTTGAAGTCTTGAATAGAAGAGAACGATATCCAGTCTTGAGCATTGTTTTTTTTGACGGCATAAACTTTCCTGAAATAGTTGTTGCCTTCACTGAATATCATGCCCAATACTTTTTTTGAAGCCACTGTGAGTTCATACTCTTGGTAATTAGTTACTTTGGTACCTTCTTCATCTTCTTTATCACAACTGATAAAGGCAAATGTAAACATGATCAGCATCAGTATTCCAAATAAATTCTTTGTTTTCATGTTACTTTGATTTTAGTAGTTTATAATTCTGTATTTACTTTTATTTTTCCGAATGTTTTTTGTTCATCACGTACCCGGCACAGTTCCCGGTATGCTTTTTCCTTATACTCCTGAAGAACTTTGATTTCGTTACGCAATCGGTTGTTTTCTTCCTGAAGAACCTGGAGCTCTTTTGCCTGTTCTTCAGCTTTCATTTCAGCACGTACCTTTTCTTCAGCTGCCTTTGCGATAAGTTCCGGGGCCGGAAGCTGTATCTGCTTTTGTGCCGTTATAAATTCGCTCATAAGCATACACAAGGCTTCTACCTGGTTTCTTTCCTTCTCGATGTCTGGAGGAACAGGAAGAAATGGAGTTGTTTCCTTGTCATAGATGTCGAAGTCGTTCTTTTCTATGAATTTCCAGGTTGTTTCAGCCCATTCACCGACAGGCTTCCCTGCTTTTCGGCAATATATTTTTATTTCTTCGAGTATGTTTTTAGGTACTCTTAGAGTTGATGTCTGTATATTTGTTTTTTCTTGCATATCAATGATTTATGTGCAAAAATATAAAGAATATATTTAGTAATATACATATTCTACAAAAAATATATTATTGCTTTGTTATGTGTACATCTACAAAACAACCACCGAATCCAGATAAGGCGTCTGGTTGCGTATAAGTTACTGTTACAAGGGTTTGTCCCATGAATGTCTCAATCTTGTCTATGACGGCTTCCATTGGCTTGCCTAAGCCTGTAGCTTCAGCAGATACCAAAATCAAATCTCCTTCTTTCATATCTTTGTTTATTTTGATTGTGTGACAAAATCAAATCTTCTTTCTATCTTTAATCTTTCCCTTGATAGCATTGATTATATAACCTTTTGGGTTTTTCTTTTCCCTTGATTTCCCTTTTAGAATGGCGAGTTCATTAAGGAAGTCCGGAAGTAAGGTTTGTGCTGATATAAACAGATCCAGATTGTTCTTAATCTCTTTATCTGAAAACTCAATCGAGTTTTTAAGATAACTTCTTATTTCCGGAGTTAACGACCAGCTTAAAGCTGTCTGTTTTTGAAGGTCGTGTTTTTCCAAATCACTGTCACGGTGTTCCGGTTGATATACCGGATAAAACTTTATGGCCGTTATCTTTCGTCCTGTTTTGAGCGGTGTGTACTCAAAGGTATAAGGGCTGACTTCATCAAGCTCTTTTTTTGCAGCTTCTACTACTTTGCGCATGAAATCATTTATTCGCTCATACTTATCTGCCACACAAAACATTTCCTTTAGCTGTTCTATAGAGTATATCAGAGGAGTTTTCTGGTTGCTCAGCAACTCATAAAAGCGCATTGAAAACTGGCTCTTAAAGCTCATGGCAGCTTTCAATTCGTATTTTCTGAAGCCTTTGGAGAAATCAAGTATGCAGTCCCATACACGTGGGTGCACCTGAAAGGACAAGACTGAAGAACGTTTTCGTATATAAGGCAAGGCTATGATAGATATACTTTGCCAGATTTCATCATCTTCATACTCAAAGATCTTTCGCTGAAGCGACTGTAGGGCTTCTTTTACTCTTGCATAATTTTTGTCATCCTCTCCATTAAGCAGGCAGGCAATAGGCATGGTTATATTTACGCAACTGAAAAGATCATGCTCTATCTTCTGACAGTTATCAGCGAACTTTATACCTTGCAGCTCTCCTTGAGCCATTTCTACAAGACGATAAATGATACGCTTTTCGTACACGTTAAAGTCATATTTTGCAGTAGTCATAATATAACTTTGGATAAGGTCTTTGTTTACTATTGCCATAATTATCAGTGTTTTGCGCAAATGTAAGTATTAAAAACGACTTTAACAAATAAAAGTCGTAGATTATGTGGTTAGTATTCAAAAAGTCGTAGTTAAACTTTGAAATAGTATTCGAAAAGTCGTAGTTAGTATTCAAAAAGTCGTAGTTAGATTCTTGTTGTTGTTTGTAATTCATTGTTTATTAGATTATTAAAAGATGTTTTTCAAAAGTTGATAAGCATATAACAAGTAATGCCTAAAAACAAGTCATAAAATTTTAGTCAGAATGTGGCTTCCAAACCTCCGAATCCGCGAAAAACGACTTTTTGAATGTTTGTGAAAGCAAAGCAAAAGCCAGCGCAGCGTTCTTTGAGGAACGAACTTTCCGCGCGTGTACACAAATAAGTACACAAAACTTTTGTTTTATTGGTTTTTATCCCTATTTTTGCAGTGTAAACCAATATATTAGAACTATGCAGATTGTTACAACACGCGAATTTCGTGCCAATCAGAAGAAATACTTCGAAATGGCAGAGACAGAAACGATCCTGGTCTCCAGACGCAATGCGGCACCTATCATGGTGTGTGCAGTCAGAGAAGGTGATTTTCCTTCAAAGGAAGAACTTGCGGCTATCCAGAGAGGTATTGAAGATATCCGAAACGGAAATACCTTCAGAATGGCCAAGAATGAGTCTCTGGACGATTTTCTTAACC
>ERZ779874.1342-NODE-1342-length-24079-cov-3.773352_pt1 | contig 24079 bp, 20 predicted proteins | sample MGYA00511031_ERZ779874 | MGnify/ENA primary metagenome ERZ779874 (study PRJEB29588, sample SAMEA2156850) | human gut metagenome | biome: human gut; feature: human-associated habitat; material: faeces | place: Denmark | collected 2008/2010 ...
ATAACAAAAATTTCCGTCAGAAAATTCTTTTTTACAATCTGGGATGATGTTATAATGAACAAAGTCAGAAAAGAAAGGAAGCGGAAATTATGAGTGCACTTATTTTGCGCAATCATTCCCACAATAACATAACGATCGTGGAGAATGACTTTATCGATCATTATATGGTATCTGCGAACGGAGAATATGTAAAAGTCTATCTTCTTCTTCTCCGTTATCAGAATATCCCGGAGCAGCTTCCGGATATCCCGCAGATGGCAGACCTTCTGGAGAATACCGAAGGCGATATCCTGCGCGCACTCAAATACTGGGAAAAAGAAGGAATTCTTTCTCTCGAATATGACGAAACAAATGAACTCGCCGGAATCTGTATCGGAAAAGCACCAACTCATCAGACACCTGTCAAAGCGGCTTTCCATACACCTTCCGCACAGTCTGCTTCCGTTCATGAAAAATCTCCGGTCACGCAGTCTGATGGAAATACCACTGTTTCAGACAAAGCTGCCGGTCAGAATCTTCCTGCATCAAGACGTTCCCTTGCTGCAAGAAGAGAATTAAAGCAGATTCTTTTTATTGCTGAACAATATCTTGGCAAAACCTTATCCCGTACCGATGTTGATGCGATTACCTACTTTTATGATTCCCTTGGTTTTTCCGCAGACCTGATCGAGTATCTGATCGAATACTGTGTGGAGAACGGACATAAGAGCATGCATTACATTCAGAAAGTAGCACTTTCATGGGCAGATGAACATATTACAACCGTCGATCAGGCACGTAATTCCTCTGCATTTTACAACAAAACCTGCTATTCTATCCTGAATGCATTTGGCATCAAAGGGCGGGGGCCTGCATCTGCCGAACTGGATTATATCCGCAAATGGCTGGAGGATGGGAATTTCGAACTGGATCTCATTCTGGAAGCATGCAACCGCACCATCAGTGCGATCCACCAGCCAAGTTTTGAATATACTGACAAGATTCTCGAAAACTGGAAGACGGGCAACGTTCGTACACTGGCAGATGTTGAGCGTCTTGATTCTGCCTTTGAGCAGGAAAAAGACCGGAGGAAAACTCCTTCGGGGCAAAACCGTACACCTTCTGCCCAGCAGCCTTCCAAATTCCGTAATTTTGAAGAACGTTCTTACAATATGGACGAGCTTACCAAAAAATTATTACGCAGTAACTAAGAAAGGGGAACACTGTGCCGTTAACTAATTCACAATACAATGCGCTGATGCGCGTATATGAAGAAAAAAGAGCGAAGAGCCGCGACCTCGCGAATCTTCACTACGAGCGTGCCTGCCAGAAGGTTCCGGAGCTTGCATCGATTGATGCCTCTATTTCTTCTGCCAGTCTTGATCAGGCGAAAAAGCTGCTCGCAGGCGATGACACTGCCCTCGCTTCTTTGAAGGAAGGGATCCGGTCTCTTTCTGACAGACGCCGCCGACTCCTTTCCGACGCCGGATTCCCGGAAGACTATCTGGAACAGCATTTTGAATGTCCGGACTGTCAGGATACCGGCTATGTCGGCACGAAAAAGTGCCATTGCTTTTTAAAAGCGATCATTGATCTGTTCTACACCCAGTCCAACTTAAAAGGGCTTCTCGAACAGGAAAATTTTGAACATTTTAATTTTGATTATTATTCATCCAATTATAGAGACCGGCTTTCCGGTCAGAATTCCCGCGAGCTTGCAACGCGGGCTTATCAGGAATGTATGAATTTCATCCACAATTTTGATACCGAACATGGTAATCTGCTCCTTTTTGGGAATACTGGTATTGGGAAGACATTTCTCAGTCACTGCATTGCAAAAGAAGTGATGGATTCTCTGCATTCCGTTCTTTACCTGACTGCCTCTGAATTTTTCGATGCGCTCCTTGAAAAAGCACTGACCCGGAATGATGAGAGCTGTCTTTTATATGAGCAGATCCACCAGTGTGATCTGCTGATCATTGATGACCTGGGAACCGAACGAAATACAGACTTTGTCGTTTCTCAGCTTTTTGTGTGTTTAAATGATCGGATCCTGAACAGGAAATCCACGATCATTTCTACTAATCTTACTCTGGAGGAAATCAAGACGAACTATACAGAACGTACATTTTCCCGGATAAGCAACCATTATAAGATACTTCGCCTTGCTGGTGATGATATCCGCATTCAAAAGAAACTTATGTACAGGGAGGAACACTGATGTTACATCGAAGTGAACGAATTCTGGATAATATTCCAGTTGGCTCTCTCGGCATTATTGCTGTAGACGGCTGTGAAGAGATGGGAAATAAAGTCAATGACTATCTCGTAAAATGGAGAAAGGAAGAGACTCGTTTCCAGAAAGACAATCTTGTTTTCAACGGCTACGAAAAGCCGAACTATCTGATCAACGCAAAGGTACCGCGTTTTGGATCTGGTGAAGCCAAAGGTATTATCAATGAGTCTGTACGAGGAAAAGACCTTTATCTGATGGTCGATGTCTGCAACTACAGCCTGACTTATTCGCTCAGCGGCAATACCAACCATATGTCACCGGACGACCATTTCCAGAACCTGAAGCGTGTCATCGCCGCTGTAGGAGGAAAAGCACGTCGTCTGAACGTCATTATGCCTTTCCTGTATGAAAGCCGCCAGCACAAGAGAAGCGGCCGTGAATCACTGGACTGTGCACTTGGTCTGCAGGAGCTTGTCCGCATGGGTGTTGACAATATCATCACTTTCGATGCACACGACCCACGTGTCCAGAATGCGATCCCGCTGAACGGATTTGAGACGATCCGTCCGACTTACCAGTTCGTAAAAGGACTTTTAAAGCATGTACCGGATCTTCAGATCGATGCTGACCATATGATGGCGATCAGCCCGGATGAAGGTGCAACCGGACGTGCAATCTACTTTGCCAACGTACTCGGACTCGACATGGGTATGTTCTACAAACGCCGTGACTACACAACCATCGTAGACGGACGTAACCCGATCGTAGCACACGAATTCCTTGGCTCTTCCGTAGAAGGAAAAGACGTAATCATCCTCGATGATATGATTTCGTCAGGTGACAGTATCCTCGATGTAGCACGCCAGCTCAAGATGCGTAAAGCAAAACGTATCTACGCTGCTGCAACCTTCGGACTTTTCACAAACGGTATGGAAAAATTCGACCAGGCTTATGAAGAAGGACTGATCAACGGAATCCTCACAACAAACCTGATCTATCAGACACCGGAACTGCTCAGCCGTCCTTACTACATCAACTGCGACATGAGCAAGTACATCGCACTGGTAATCGATACACTGAACCATGATGCTTCTATCAGCAGCATCCTTGATCCAAGCGAACGTATCCAGCATGTAGTTGAGAAATATAAAAAAGGGGAAGCGATCGATTAATTTATACGAGCGAAATTTTTCCGCTATATGACAAAAAATACTGCTTGAATATCATTTTCTGATATTCAGGCAGTATTTTTTTACTCTTAAACGTTAATTTGTGAATACTCGGTAATTCTCTTTTTTATCGTAATCTTTGCGGATCCCATCATCCTCATACATGGTATAACTGCTGTTTTCGTATCCGATAAGCTGCAGATGTTCGGTATCAATATCCTTCACACACTCTGCCGCTTCTGCAACCGGGATACATTTACCATTTCGAATGAAGAGCGGTACTTCATTTGATGCCACATCTACATAATGGATACCTTTCGCGAGAATCTCTTCCGAAATGCTTCCATCCGGCAGGAACTTGATAAATTTCATTTCTTCCGGCAGATAAACATAACGGCCTCTTGCGTTCTGCTCGTAAACCGGAGCAATCATAATCTCGTTTCCGAGCATCAGCTGATCCTCTACTCGGATTGCTCTCTTGTCATCCGGATAAACAAACCCTAACGGCTTAAAATACATGTCATCACTCAGCGCAGCTTTCATGTACTCGCTGTACAGATACGGCACAAGACGATATCTAGTGTTAATGACAGCACGGAAATCCTCGATATTTTCGAATTGATAACACTCCTGCTCTCTTGTTCCCGTCGCCGAATGATTACGCATCAGTGGTGTAAATACACCAAGTGCGAGAAAACGAAGCAGCAATTCTCTTGTTGTATCAGCACCAAAACCTCCAAGGTCAGCACCTGTATACAGGAAACCACACATGTTCAGAGACGGCAGCATCTTCAGGTTAAGAAGGATATGTGACCACCAGGATTTATTATCTCCGGTCCAGATTCCTCCATAACGATGCATTCCGATGTAAGAAGATCTGGAAAACATCAGAAAACGTTTTTCCGGGTCAATGCGTTCAAACGCTTCTCCGGCCGCTCTTGTCATATTATAGCCAAAAAGATTATGTACTTTGTCATGGCGGATCTTTTTGCCATCCACATTGTGATAAAATCTTTTATAGTCTTCCGGATTATTTGCAATACTGAGCATCTTGTCCTGCATTTCCCAGGGATGGGTCTTGCCTTCGGTATCCTTTGCAAACTCTCCGGCAAGTTCTCTTGCCTCTGCAAGGCCTTCGGGAGAATAAAAGATCGCAGGCTCGTTCATATCATTCCAGAAACCTTCTATTCCCTGTTCGATCAGAAAACGATATTTGTCCCCGAACCATTTTCTGGCTTCCGGATTCAGCATATCCGGAAAATGGGTATCTCCCGGCCATACAGCTGCAACAAAATCACTTCCGTCTTCTCTCTTGCAGAAATAGTTGTTTTTGACACCTTCCTCGTAAATCTCATATCCCGGCTCAACCTTGACACCGGCATCAATGATCGGAATCAGGCGAATACTCTGGTCATTCATTTCCTGTACGAATTCCGGAAAATCCGGAAAATTTTCTTCACTCACTGTGAAATCTTTGAATGACTGCATATAGTCAATATCCATGTAAATCATGTCGATCGGAATATGATTCTCCCGATATCCTTTTGCGACAGTACGGAAATCTTCTTTCGTCGTATAACCCCAGCGGCTCTGTCCGAAACCAAAGGCAAACTTCGGTGGGATATAGCTGCGTCCGATTACATGGCGGAACTGTTTTACGATATCATAAGCATTCTCACCTTCAAGCACGTAGATATCCAAGTCAGCATTTTCGCAAGATACCTTAAGGGTATCCTCTCTGTCATATCCAATATCAAAGGTCAGTTTTGAGGGATAGTCGAAAAACAATCCAAACGTCCTCTTTCCGCTCACAACAATGAAGTTGTGGGCTCCGTACAGAGAACGCTTGTCCTCTGTGTGTACCGGATCATCTGTACAATTACTGATATAACAGTACCCTCTCTTGTTGATTCCACGATTGGCTTCACCCAGACCATAGACAATGTCATCTTCATCCATGATATAAGTAAAAACAAATCCTTCCTCCTGACTGACTTCTCCATACGGGAGAACGCCCTTAGTTGTTTCAATCTTTTCAGTCAGTGCCTCCGTATCAAACGGAGTTCCATATCTATATTTTCTAATCATTTCTTTATCACCTAGTGTTTATAATATAGTACAAATGCTTCATATGGATTCAGAACAATTTTTCTTTCAAATTCTTTTCTTCCAAGGTTTGTGATCAGGCACTCTGCGCCTTTAAATTCTTCCGGCACTTCTACTTCTGCATTCTTATCGCTGAAGTTGCAGACAGTCAGAAGCTTTTCCTGATCCTGTTTTCTTGTGTACGCAAAAATCTGTTCATCCTCACGGTAAAGAGGTTCAAATTCACCATAAACAATAATGTCTTTTTCTTTACGCAATCGGATCAGTTTCTGATAGTAGTGGAAAACAGAATCCGGATCTTCAAGCTGCTGTGCTGCATTGATCTTCTTGTAGTTCGGATTCACTTTGATCCACGGCTCGCCCTCTGTGAATCCAGCCTGTTTACTGTCGTCCCACTGCATCGGAGTTCTCGCATTGTCACGGCTTCTCAGCATCAGACATTTCATCATGTGTTCCGGAGTCATAAGACCTGATTCCGTAAACTCTTTAAAGTAATTAATACTTTCAATATCACGGTAATCTTCCAGTTTGTCAAAGTAAATGTTTGTCATACCAAGCTCTTCACCCTGATATACATATGGCGTTCCCTGCATCATATGAATACAGGTCGCCAGCATTTTTGCGGAGGTTTCTCTGTATACCGGATTGTCATTTCCAAAACGGCTGACACTTCTCGGTTGATCATGATTACCTAAAAACAAACTGTTCCACGCCTTACCCTGAAGTTCTTCCTGCCATTTGATCATAATATTTTTGAACTCTTTGAAGTCATATTTTGCAGTCGTCCACTTTCCATAATCTCCGCATCCACTCTCCACATGCTCGAATTGGAATACCATGTTCAATTCATTTCGGTCATCACCCGCATATTTCTGTGCTTCTTCTATTGTGACTCCTGCGGTCTCACCGACTGTCATGATATCATATTTTGAAAGAACTTTTTGATTCATTTCCTGAAGGAATTCGTGGACCCTTGGACCATGTACACAATATGGTCCAAAGTCTCCATAAAGACCGTTATTCATTTCTCCGTCCGGAAATCTCTGATCTTTGGAAATCATACTGATAACATCCATTCGGAAGCCATCGATTCCTTTTTCACACCAGAATTTCATCATGTCATAAACTTCCTGGCGTACTTTTTCATTTTCCCAATTGAGATCCGGCTGTTTTTTTGAAAACAGATGCAGATAATACATCTGAGTTTGCGGATCATATTCCCATGCAGAACCGCCAAATGCTCCGCCCCAGTTATTAGGTTCTTTTCCGTTTACCGGATCTTTCCAGATATAATAATCACGATATGGATTATCTTTTGATTTACGGCTTTCAATAAACCAGTTATGTTCATCTGAAGTATGGTTGACTACGAGATCCATCAGAATCCTGATGGATCTTTTGTGTGCTTCACACAACAATTCCTCGTAATCCTCCATCGTTCCATATTCTTCATAAATTCTGCGGTAATCAGAAATATCGTAACCATTATCGTCCTGAGGTGATTCCAGCATCGGAGAAATCCACAACACATTTACCCCAAGTTCTTTAAGGTAATCCAGTTTCTGTATGATTCCTCTGATATCTCCCACACCATCACCGTTACTGTCTTTAAAACTCTTTGGATATATCTGATATACTACACTTTCTTTCCACCATTTTTTCTCCATGCCAAATCTCCTCGTTTATAATTGTTTAGTATTATTTAACCGCTCCTGTAACAACACTATTCATGATACCCCATACATCTTAGCAAAATCAAGAGGTTTCTCGCGAAACTATAAAAGACAACAAAGTTTATTTCCTGCTTTTATACAGTCTGCACAAAAACAACCAGACCATTCCATTCCACCGGCTTACCTGTATACATGGCAAAGTCGAAAAAAGGATCCTGTCATTCCCTGACAGAATCCCTCTTTACCAGATAGACTGGATTTTTTATATTTAATTCGTCCAGTGTCTCTCCCTGAATTAATTTCAGCAGACGTTTCAGCGCCACATGCGCCTTTTGCGGAATATCCTGATGAACCGTTGTCAGTTTCGGTCGAACCATACTTGCGTAGACACTGTCATCATATCCTGTAACAGAAATCTGATCCGGAACCATGATGCCTTCATCAAAAAAGAAATTTATCGCTTCTATCGCATTATAATCTGAGGAAAACGCAAGTGCTTTTGCTTCTAAAAAACGTGGGAGAAGCTCTCTGTATTTTCTGAGACGCAATCTTTTTTCACCCGGAATAATTATATATCGGGAACGACTGCAGAATCCCCCCGATTTTTCCATCGCCTGTTTGAATCCCATCCACCGATAGTAATCACTGTCTCTCTCCGTTTCCGCAACAAACAATGCTTTCTTATATCCACAGGAATACAGGTATTCTCCGATCTGATACCCTCCCGAATAATCATCTATACCGACATTCTGAAAGGTATAAGCACCTTCCGGATAAGCATCGATCAGAATCATTTTCTTGTTTAATCTGCGCGAAAGACTGCGATACTGTTCTTCATTGTAGCCAAGGATAAGCAATCCCTCTACATTCCATTTTGAGGCAATATCCACTACATTCTGAATACTTTCACCGCCAATAAGCATAACATAATATCCATTTTCTTCCGTTTCCATCTGAATCGTTCCGATCAGTTCTCCCACAAATGGATCCTGAAGTGACTGCATACCATGGGCATAAGAAAATCCGAGTACTACACCTATAATTCTGGAACCATGGCCGGAAAGCATCACGGAACCCATATGCGGAACATAGTTCTGTTCTTTAAGAATAGTCGTGATTTTATCAATCGTTTTCTGGGAAACTCTTTTGGTATTGCCATTTATAACATTAGATACCGTAGTACGGCTGACACCTGCCATTTCTGCAATATCCTGAAGCCGAATCATAAAATCTTCCTCCTTGTCTTTACAACATCACCTTATGATATGCACATCCCATCTTTTCCAGCATTTCCATCTCCCGCTTCTGACAGCTGAACATAATTACCTGCCGCTTACTGTCTTTCAGCCAGCGAAGGGTCTGCGCAAGTCTCCTGTCATCATAATAGCCGAATGCATCATCCAGGATCACCGGACATTCTTCCTCGTGGAGAATTTTTGTTGCCGCCATCCGGATTGCAAAATAAATCTGTTCCAGCGTTCCCCGGCTTACCTGATCCATGGATATCTTTTTCCCATTACTCATAAGCTGCACATGCAGATTTTCGTCTACCCAGAGTCTGTTATATTTTCCATCTGTGATGGCATCCATGATTGCAGATACTTCTGTATTCATAAGATCGCTTGTCCGGCTCTGCATCTGTGCGGCAAGTCTGGTCAGCTGTTCCATAGCAAGTTCAACACCCTGCTTGTTTTTTAATCGCTCTATCTCTTCACTGTTCATCTCATCGAACTCGCCGACTCGTTCCTGCAGATTTTCATACAACACTTCTTTTTCATGATAGGTTTCCTGTACTTTTGCAAGCTTTCCTTTCTGCCTCTCATAATCTGCCTTGAGAGAAATACCCTGTTCTTTTATCTCCTGTAATCTGGCTTTCTTTTTCTTCTTTCCATCTTTCAGACAATTCCAGACATACAGCCCTTCAGCCAGTGCCACCACGATTGCCACAAGAAAATTCCACGGCTTATGAAAAAGCAGAAAAGTCACAAAAAATGCCCCCAGCATACTCACTGCCTCCAGTGGATGAATCCTCCACCCGGCAAAATATCCTGCTGCCTCTTCCCGTTTCTTCCGCTTTTTATCTTCATTTACCCAGCTTTCCCATTCTCTGCGTTTCTCTTCACAGCTTCTTTTCAGCTGTTCCGCTTCATTTTCTAACTGATGCAGATCCCGCCAGACATAGGATGCCTCCATCTCTGCCCGCTCTTTCTTTTCGCTGATCAGCTGCCTCTTTTCACGTTCTTCTTTTTCCAGCTCTTTCTTCCGCTCTTTTAAAAGAGCAAGCGCCCCTTCGAGGTCAATCTCGCTGTTCCCGGTTGCATAATAATTTGCCGCATAATTCTTCAGCTCCGCCGCCAGTATTTCTCCGGTCTGTACCCGGAGCTGTCCTATTGAAACTGTATTTTCATAATCACTTTCTGTCATACCACCTAACAGAATTTCCAGATCCCCATGCTCAAGTGACAATTCTTCTCCATCATCTTCACAGATCAGAGAGCCACCTTTCGCATACCGATCGAAATTTCGCTCCAGCAGGAATTTTCGACCGCCACAGGTAAACCGCAGGATTCCCGCATAAAAGTTTGGATTCTCCCAAGGCTCATAGGTACGGAATGTATCTGTTGCGGCGGCACGCCCGCGCTTTCTTTCCATTCCAAAAAGCATTCCCTTCAGAAAGGTATGCAGCGTTGTTTTTCCCGATTCGTTTTCTCCGTAAATAATATTGATCCCATCCGTAAGCAGGATCTGCTTGTTCGTGAACTTACCGAAATTCTTCAGGATCAGTTCTGTTATCTTCATAATTTGCTCCCCTTTGCCTCCAGCATGGCCTGTACTCCCTCAGCCAATGCGATTGACTCCACACTGTCATCCTTTGCTTCTGCAAAACTTTCTATGTACCAGCCCAGAAGATTTCCTGTATTTTGTTTTTTCAACTTTTCATAATCATATGCCGGCTTTGTTTCATCCAGGATTTCGACAATATTTCCATAGGAATCCATCCGGTCGGTATCATAGATTATATCCGGATCCCGAAATCCCCGCAGAATGATTTTATAAATGTTCTGTATACCTCTTTCCCGTATGGCAAGGGCTATTTTTTCTTTCATTTCCCGTCCGGTCATCTCTCTTCCTGCTTCTACTTCCATATGCACATATTCTCTGGATGCAAAAGGAATAAATTCCGTCCGGGTTCTTCCATTTTTAATCTCCCCTTTGATATAACCATGCTTCCCGGTGTCATTTTTATCTGTAGGCTCCAGGGATCCTGCGTAATACATCCGGTCCTTTGCAAGCTCTGCCGGAAGATGAATGTGCCCAAGAGCAATATAATCATATCCCAGCTTCAGTAATTCGTTCTTTCGGAACGGGATATGCTTTTCATCGCCGCCATGGGCCAGAAGGATGGAAGATATTCCTCTTTTTTCCGGAAGGATTTTCTCATAAAGCGGTTCTGTGATCTCCCGTTCCTCATAGCTGAGTCCGTATATGCGGACTCCAAGCTCTTTAAATTCCATACAGGCAGGTTTCTGAGACAAAAACATGTGCACCGGTCCCTGCCATTTATAATTCCGGTAATAGGACGTACTTTTCAGGTAATCATGGTTGCCCGCCATCAGCACGACCTGTGTATGTGTCAGTCTGGAAAATAAATAATCCAGTTCCTTCAGCTCTCTTAAAAGAGGCTGTCTGTGAAACAGATCCCCTGCGATCAGAAGAAGATCTGTCTGTTCTTCTTCACAGATATTTAAAAGACGCTCAAAGCTATTCCACAGTTCTTCCGGTCGCTTTGCGGTGTAAGAACTTCCTGCGTCCGGCTCTGCCCCCAGATGAATGTCCGCTGTGTGTATGAATTTCATTACTTTCTACTCCTCCTTTAAGGGGAAGTGTCACGATAAAACGTGTCTTTCCCCCACTGCTCTCGGCAATGATCTGTCCCTTGTGCAGCTCTACAATCTCTTTTGCAATGGCAAGCCCCAGTCCCGCTCCTCCGGTACTGCTGGATCTCGCCGCATCCGCGCGATAAAATTTATCAAAGATCCTCTTCTGGCTCTCTTCAGGTATCGTATCTCCTTCATTTTCAAAACAGATTCTTACCTGATTCTCCTCCTTGGCAGCCTGGATCAGAAGCACACTTTTCTCCCGGCAGTATGCTATGGCATTTCGCAGAATATTATCAAAAACCCTGGCAAGCTTATCCGGATCTCCCTCGATCAGGATCTCTTCCTCTGCTTCCACCTTGCAGGTCAGCATCTTCTCCTGAAGTACCCCATAGAGTTCGTCTGCAATCTGTTCCAGCATCATGGTCAGATCAATATCCACCTTATCCAGTTCAATATCCTGCAGATTCAACTTTATACTTTCAAAAAACTCTTTCAAAAGATCCCCCAGTCGATTCGCCTTCTCCAGAGATATCTGCGTATATTTGGCGCGCTCCTCTGCCGGCATCTCCGGATGAGAATCCAGCATACTCAGATACGCCACCACAGAAGTAAGCGGTGTTTTTAAATCATGTGCCAGAAAAAGCAGGACATCATTTTTCCTCTGCTCAAGCTTTTCTGCCTCTTCCTCCTGTCTCTTTAATCTCATTGAGACGATCCTCGATTGGTTTTAACTCCGTAATCAGCCGGATTGGCTGGTCAGACGCAGAAATAATATTTTCAATCCCATCTTCTACCTGTTCCAGATAACGCGTCATTTTTGAAAGTGCCACATAAAAAAACAACGAAAATAAAAGTAAAAAACCGAGGATCATAAAGAACACTTTATTATTGCCGATCCACTGCCAATACAAAGATGTTGCGGTCTCTTCACTCACATGAAAAGCTTCCAATATTCGCAAAAAGCCATTGGCAAAGCTGTCATTATAAATACCATCGATAAAATACTCCAGAATAAATCTGCCAACCAGCACCGTCAGGGCCGTAATAAAAACCGTCTGAAGCAATATGCTCAGTTTTAATTTTCTGTAATTATTCTTCAATTTTGTATCCCACTCCCCAGACAGTCTTGATAAGATCTGATTTTCCAGTCGGTTTACTCAATTTCTCACGCAGATGCCGGATATGTACCATCACCGTATTGTTGCTGTTCTTCAGATACTCTTCATGCCAGACCTCTTCAAATAATCTTTGTGAGCTGATCACCTTTCCGCGATTCTCACAAAGGATCCACAGAATCTCAAATTCCGTCGGTGTCAGCGGAAGAGACTGCTCATTATAGATGCATTCATGAGATTCTTTATTTAGCAAGAGTCCTGCAAAATCAATGATATTCTCAGAATCACTTTTCTTACCATCGTTGTACTGCGTGTATCTGCGCATCTGTGCTTTCACTCTCGCTACCAGCTCCAGCGGGTTGAATGGTTTCGGAATATAGTCGTCAGCCCCCATCGTAAGCCCAGTGATCTTGTCCCGGTACTCCGTCTTCGCGGTCAACATAATCACCGGAAATGTGTATTTCTCACGGATCTTTCTCAGAATCGTGAAACCGTCAATATCCGGCAGCATCACATCCAGGATCGCCAGATCCACTTTTGTCTTCTCAATACATTCCAATGCTTCCTGCCCTGTGTAAAATTTCAAAACATAGTATTCATTTTGCAGATATAATTCTACGACATCCGCAATTTCTTTTTCATCATCTACAACTAAAATATTCATATTTCACTTTTCCTTTCCGTATATAGAAAGATTTGCGCTATAAAACAGCAGACCGGAAAACACACCCTTTTGATGCAGTTCCCGGTCCCCTTTTTCTTCATTCTTCTTTTTTACAGTTCGCAGTTATTCACAGTTCTTGGGAACGGAATTACGTCACGAATGTTGGACATTCCTGTAAGATACATGATGCATCTCTCAAATCCAAGTCCGAATCCTGCATGTCTTGTAGATCCGTACTTTCTCAGATCCAGATAGAATCCGTAATCTTCTTCCTTAAGTCCAAGCTCTTTCATTCTTGCAACAAGCTTATCGTAGTCGTCCTCTCTCTGGCTTCCTCCGATGATCTCACCGATTCCAGGAACCAGACAGTCAACTGCTGCTACGGTCTTGTTATCATCATTCATCTTCATGTAGAAAGCTTTGATCTCCTTCGGATAATCGGTAACGAATACCGGACGTTTGTAGATCTCTTCTGTTAGATAACGTTCATGCTCTGTCTGCAGATCTGCTCCCCATGATACTTTGTATTCAAATTTGTCATTGTGCTTTTCAAGGATTTCGATTGCTTCTGTGTAAGTAACTCTTGCGAAATCAGAATTTACAACGTTGTTCAGACGGTCGATCAGTCCTTTGTCTACGAAAGAATTGAAGAAATTCATCTCTTCCGGAGCGTTTTCCATCACGTAGCGGATAACATATTTCAGCATGTTTTCTGCAAGGATCATGTCATCTTCCAGATCTGCAAATGCGATTTCCGGCTCGATCATCCAGAACTCGGCGGCATGACGTGTGGTGTTGGAATTCTCCGCACGGAATGTCGGTCCGAATGTGTAAATGTTGCGGAATGCCTGTGCATAAGTTTCACCGTTCAGCTGTCCGCTTACGGTAAGGTTTGTCTCTTTTCCAAAGAAATCTTTGGAATAATCAACAGTTCCGTCTGCATTTTTCGGCACATTGTTCATATCCAGTGTTGTTACCTGGAACATTTCTCCTGCACCCTCGCAGTCACTTCCTGTGATCAGCGGTGTATGTACATATACGAATCCTCTTTCCTGGAAGAATTTGTGGATTGCGTAAGCAGTCAGTGAGCGTACTCTGAACACTGCCTGGAAAGTATTGGTTCTTGGACGAAGATGTGCAATACTTCTTAAATATTCAAAGCTGTGACGTTTTTTCTGAAGCGGATAATCCGGTGCAGAGGTACCTTCTACAACAACTTCTGTTGCCTGGATCTCAAATGGCTGCTTTGCCTGTGGTGTTGCGACAAGTGTTCCTTTTACAATGATTGCCGCACCAACATTCAGCTTGGAAATCTCGCCAAAGTTCTCCATATTATCATGATATACTACCTGAAGGTTTTCAAAGAAAGATCCATCATTTACAACGATAAATCCAAATGTCTTAGAATCACGGATACTGCGCACCCATCCCCCGATGGTCACTTCTTTATCCAGATATTCCTCTCTGTTTCTGTATAATTCTCTTACTGTTACCAAATCCATCTGTTCTGTTCCTCCGTATTACTCTCTTATATATTTCACATAACCCCAATGAGCCTTGTAAACATTGCCGACAGCTTCTGCTGCCATTTTCTACTTTTGCAATATGTCCAGTATACCATTAAACTACCGCAGTTGCAACGATGTAAAAAGAATCTGATTACATTTGAAAGTACTTTCGCAATGATTTTTTTATTGTACTCTAATCAATATTCCTTAATCGATAGTTCATTTTTCCTTAAGAAATTTTCTTTTTCTTTTATGATATAGACATATTTTGAACACAATTTATCTGTATACTAAGAGTCAGATAGTTGATAAACAACTATCTCCCCCCTCATAAAGTAAGCGCAATCGGGTTACCCCGATTGCCGCACTTTACTCTCATTCCTTTAGAAATTAAATAAAAGCACAAGAAAACCCGCTGGTCGAAAGATCAGCGGGTTTTCTCGTTACTGTTTATGAAACACAAAATATCAGGGAGCTGCAAAACAGCTCCCTAAATCACATACGATTATTCTTCTACATCCTGCACATCATAATACTTGATCAGCGCCTGTGTCCCAAGATCTCCAAGCCCTTCCTGTGCCAACTCTTCATAATTTGACAGTACCAGACTCAGCACCTCAAGACTCAGTCCGCTCATATTCGCCTCAGTCAGCGCAAGCTTCATATCCTTGATGAAGTGCTTCATAAAGAATCCCGGTGTATAATCTCCGGCAATGATCTTTGGTCCGAAAGCATCCAACTGTTTGCTTCCTGCTGCCCCGGTAGAGACCGAATCAAAAAGGACATTCAGATCCAGTCCTTTGGCCTGCGCATAGGAAAAGGCCTCACATACACCACTTAAGGCACCAGCGATCATAATCTGATTAGCAAGCTTTGCATGCTGTCCACATCCGGCTTTTCCCTGATAATTGATGTTTGTTCCCATTGCTTTGAAAAGCTCCATACAAGCTTCATAATCTTCTTTCTCGCCGCCCACAAGGATGGATAATGTAGCGTTTTTTGCTCCGGTATCCCCACCTGTTACAGGCGCATCCAGCACATGGAATCCTTTTTCTGTGCCCTCTTTTGAAATCTTTTCTGCAAGCATCGGGCTTGTAGTTGTCATATCGATCAGATAGGTTCCCGGATCTGCATTTTCCAGAATACCGCCTTCATCGAAGTAAACCTCTTCCACATCTCTCGGAAAACCAACGATGGTGATCACTGCATCACATCCGGGTACACATTCTTTGATAGATTCATGAAAAATTGCACCCTCGCTGATCACATCATCGACTTTCGCTTTTGTTCTTGCGTAAATATGCAGTTCATATCCTGTTTTCATAAGGTTGCGCACCATGGATTTTCCCATGATACCAACACCGATAAATCCAATTTTTTTCATAGTGAACTCCTCTACTTTGGACTTACAATCTTTCCTGCCACCGCGCAGCTTGCCGCTGTTTTCGGAGATGCCAGATAAATCTCGACCTTAGAAGTTCCCATACGTCCAAGGAAGTTACGGTTGTTGGTTGCAACCACACGTTCTCCGTCTGACAGAATTCCTCCGGTACGTCCACAGCAAAGTCCGCAACCCGGATGGGTAATGATCGCACCTGCCTCAGATAAAGTCGTAAGGATTCCCATATCTGCTGCCTGTTTGTAGATCTTACGGCTCGCCGGAGTCACGATCAGTTTTACAAAATCCGCAACTTTTTTGCCCTTTAACACTTCTGCTGCTGCCTGAAGATCCTCCAGACGTCCGTTTGTGCAAGAGCCGATAAATACCTGATCGATCTCGGTTCCTTCTACCTCGGATACATTTCTGATTTTGTCAACCTGTGACGGAAGGGCCATAACCGGTACAAAGTCCTCTGCTTTATAAGTGATCGTTCTCATATAAGTTGCATCCGGATCACCAACCAGACTCTTCTGATAATCATTTAATTCAATATTGCAATACTCGGCAGTTTTCTCATCCGGTGTGAAAAGTGCGCATTTTGCTCCTGCTTCGATTGCCATGTTTGCCATTGTCATACGGCTTGCAACTGTTATATTTTCAATGGTGCTTCCGGCAAATTCAAGTGCTCTGTAAGTCGCACCGTCTGCTCTCAAATCACCGATCAGTCGTAAGATGATATCCTTTGACATGACATTTCCCGGAAGTTCACCATCGATCACAACTTTGATCGTCTCCGGTACCTTGATCCACATCGTTCCGGTTCCAAGGATACTTGCCATCTCGGTATAACCGATACCAGATGAAAATGCTCCAACACAACCATAAGTTGTGGTATGACTGTCGGTTCCGAATGCGATATCACCCGGTTTAACATAGCCAGCCTCTGTCATCAGCTGATGGCAGATTCCGTCACTTCTGTGTACATGTGTAAGTCCGTATTTATCTGCAAATGCATCTCCGGTACGAAAATGTCTGGTATCATCCTGCTGACTTGCCGGAACCAGATGATCATAGATCAGAACAACCTTGTCCGGATCATGCAGTTTCGTAAATCCCATTTCTTCAAATTTTTCTGCCACAAAGGGGATGAAAATATCATGGATCATCACGCGGTCAACGTTAACCGTCACAATGTCTCCCGGCTTTACGGCTTTTCCTATATTGTGTCTGATAATTTTTTCAATAATCGTCTCGCCCATTTTCTTCTCCTTTCCGGTTAATCCAGTCCATTCAGCTTGCGCATGGCTTTTACCAGACCGCCAGCCTGAATAATGCTCATCAGATTCTCCGGCAGAGAAGCAATCGGATATTCCTTGCCATTATAATCCACATGCTCATTCATCACTACCGTGATCTCGTCGCCCTCTTTCATATCATCATAAAGATCCGGCTGTTCAATCAGAAGGAGTCCGTTGTTGATCGAATTACGGAAAAAGATCCTTGCAAATGATTTGGCGATCACACACTGCACACCCATTGCCTTGATGATCTCCGGTGCCTGTTCTCTTGACGAACCGCAACCAAAGTTCTTTCCTGCTACAATGATATCCCCCTTCTGGATCTGTCCGGCAAGTTCCGGACGAAGAGGAGAAAAGCCATACTGCTTCATATCATCGATTGTCTTGAGTGCAAGGTATTCAGTTGGAATGATGATATCGGTATCAATGTCATCTCCAAGAACCCATACACGTCCTGTAAATTTATCCATCTTATGTCACCTCGTCAAACGTAATTTCGTCTCTTACACATCACTTGCCAGTGCAATTTCTCCGGCAATGGCAGATGCTGTAACGGTTGCAGCCGATCCAAGATATACCTTGGAACTCGGATGTCCTGCACGTCCCTTAAAGTTGCGGGTTCCTGTACTGATCAGGACTTCATTTTCACCGATTACGCCCTGGCAGCTTCCCCAGCATACACTACAGTTCGGGTTCATCACGATCGCACCTGCATCCATGAAGATGTCGATCAGTCCTTCTTCCAGAGCCTGTCTGTAAATAGTCTGACTTGCCGGAACAACAAGGAATCTTACTTTTTCAGATACTTTCTTTCCTTTGATAACCTGTGCGCCTACACGGAGATCTTCGATACGTCCGTTGTTGCAGGATCCAAGGAATGCCTCATCAATCTTGATACCGCGCACGTCTTTTGCCGGCGCAAGATTGTCTACAAAATCCGGTTTTGCAACAACCGGCTCTACCTTGGATAAGTCAAATGTATATTCTCTTACATAATGCGCATCCGGATCGCTGTGATATACAGCCTTTGGCTCGCGTCCATGCTCTTTTAAATATTCCATTGCCACATCATCAACTTCAAAAATACCGGTCTTAGCTCCGGCTTCTACTGCCATATTACAAAGTGCGATACGGTCACTGATTGTCAGAGTCTTCGCGCCCTCTCCGGTAAATTCCATCACCTGATAGTTACATCCGTTGGCTCCGACTTCACCGATGATGGTGAGGATCAGATCTCTCGCATATACACCTTCCGGCAGCTTTCCAACCAGGTTGAATTTCACAGTCTCCGGTACCATTACCCAAGAAGTTCCTGTTACCATACCGTAAAGGAAGTCTGTACATCCAACACCGGTTCCGAATGCACCAAGTGCACCGTAAGAACAAGTATGGCTGTCTGCACCAAAGATCAGTTCTCCCGGACGAACATAATTTTCCATCATAATCTGGTGGCATACACCTTTCCCTTCCCAGAAATCAATGTGGTTTGCCTTTGCAAAATCACGCATCTTCTTCTGGGATGCGGCTGTCTTCGGACAGTCAGACGGTACGTTATGATCTACGATAAATACCAGCTTGCCTGTATCTGCAATATGTGGATTTTTTAATTTATTATTATACATATCAACGGTAAGATGTGTAGTTCCGTCATTACTCATCAGACGATCCAGTTCTACTGTATGGATGTCACCCGGCTTTACGCTTTCCACACCGGCTGCCGCTGCAATGATCTTTTCAGCAATTGTCATTCCCATCGTCTATTCCTCCTCACGGTTCAGAGACGCAATAAGTCCGCCCTGATTCAAAATATTCTGCATATATTCCGGCAGTTTTGTGCAGGAATAAACCTTTCCATTTGCCTCAGCGGTTCCTTCCAGCATATGAAGCTCCATCTGATCTCCGGTCTTTACTTCATCCGGAAGGTCTTTACAGACAATAGCAGGAAGTCCGATATTGATAGCATTTCTATAAAAAATTCTTGCAAATGATTTTGCGATAACAGCTTTTACACCTAACGCTTTTAACACACCCGGAGCCTGCTCTCTGGAAGAACCACATCCAAAGTTCTCTCCTCCGACCACGAAATCTCCCGGTTTTACCTTCTGTGCAAAATCCGGATCCAGAGATTCAAATGCATGGCTCTTCATCTCCTCAAGATTCGGCAGCAACAGATACTGGGATGCGATGATCTGGTCTGTATCCAGATCGTTATGAAATTTAAAAATAGTCCCTTTTTCCATAAAGCATATTCCTTTCTGTATACACATGATTCCTTTATTTTAAGGCTTTTCCGGCATTTCCGCAAGGGAATATTTTAACAGGCTAACGTTGTACTTTATTCAATTCCTATTTTTCATAGGTTCCCTTGCAAATGATTTTTTCTTTTTGCATAAAGATTTTTCCACCTGCAATATAACTGTCAAGCTTCAGGTCATTGTCCCACAAAAGCAGATCTGCATCGGCTCCTTTTTGTATTGTCCCTTTCTTACCCTGCAATCCCAGTGCCTCCGCTACATGTGATGTCATATATGGAAGTGCATCTTCCAGCTTCATATCAAGCTCATGTACCATATACAGAAGTTCTTCCCGCAACGCATCTACTGAGGAAACACCGATTTCCAACAGGCTTCCGTCTTCTCTGTATTTTGACCAGCTTCCGTGTCCGTCGGAGCTGATGGTAATATGCTCCGTCGGGATTCCCTTTTCTTTTGCTTCTAAAATGCATCCGCCCGGACAAAAGTCCTCACTGATGCCACAGGTGAGATCGATGTATCCACCCTTTTCAAGCAACTGATAGCCCTCTTCCAGAAGACCTTTTCTGCGGTTCACATGAGTCGGACGGAAAATCTTGATCGGAATCATACTCTTTTCCAAAGCTTCAAACACCGGCGACAATCCAGCATCTGCATCTCCCATATGCAGCACCACGATTCCAGGTTTTCCGCTTAACATACCTGCCGTTCTGGTCTTGCTCGCAAGCTGGATCAGTTCGCTTTCCGTCACATTCGGTGCCCGATGATCTGAAATGGCAAGTTTCACGCCAAGTACTTTTTCAACAAACATAATATCCCGATCTACCTCTCCGGTAATAGTCGGACTTGGATATCCATATGCACCGGTAAGCATATACGCACTTACCCCTTCTTCGCATAAAGCCTGTACTTTTGCGTAAAGATTTTCAACACTCCTTGTAAGTCCGTCCGTTCCAAGAAGTCCTACAACCGTTGTAATTCCGCCTTTTACCAGTTCTGACAGCTGAAGTTCCGGTGTACGGGTATGAAAGCTTCCTTCCCCACCGCCTCCGGTAACATGAACATGCTGATCAATAAACCCCGGTGTAAGAATTCTTTCCTCTGCATCAATAACTTCACATGCGATCGGAAAATCCTCGATCTTATCTTCCATACATTCAATTTTTCCCCCACATACTAAAAGATCCTTTTTTCCAACATACTCCGGTGCATAAACTTTTGCATTTTTAATAAGTAACATTTTCTTTCCTCCTCTTTATGACATTCTTTTATTTTCATACATTAATTTGTCTGCCTGATGAATTGCCTCCGCAATCGGATGTCCCCATGTGTATCTACTATCTCCCTTCTCTCTTAATTTTATTTTTCTATATTATCCTGCTTCTTCAGCAATTCCAAAAGCTCTTTTTCAGGAAGCGGCTTGGAAAAATAATAGTCCTGGATCATCTCGACTCCCCAGCTGCTGATCTTTTCCATTTCTTCCTGTGTTTCCACCCCTTCGGAAACAATATGATAATTCATTTTATGAAATGTTTCTACAACACTTTCATAGAAAATTGCCCGTTTCTCATCCCTGCAGATATCAAAAAGCAGAGATCTGTCAACCTTGATCACAGAAAACGGAAGCCTCATTACCGTATTCAGATTCGCATATCCGGAACCAAAATCATCCAGACACAAACCAATGCCAGCGTCCGTAAATTCCTCCGCAACTCTTCTTAGACCCGCATTGCATTCAGTCGCAACCGTTTCCGTGATTTCAAACTGTATCCAGTTATGTGGAATCTTATAAGCATCCATAATCCGGATAAAATGTCTGCTACAGTCATTTCTCATCAGATCCAGAGAAGACAGGTTCACTTTTACATTCAGAAGATGCCTCATCAGGTATCGGTTTTCTCCTAAAAATCTGCAGACACGACTAAACTGTAGATCTGTGATCTGTTTGATCATATGATTTTTTTCTGCAATCTGAATAAATACATCTGGAGCGATCCAGCCAAGCTTCGAATGCTGAAGGCGACTTAGCGCTTCCAGTGTGATAAAGCATTTTTTCCGTGTAGAGTAAACCGGCTGATAGTATATCTCGAACAGATCCTCTGTAATCGCCTTATGCAAATACTGTTCTACCCGTTTATTATAAAGGAAACCATTCATCGTCTGATAATCATCCTGTATCACCTCTGTCAGACCATTTTTCGCAGATAAGGCTTCCAGATATTCAGCATACTCTAGAATAAGCCCGCTGTCTCCAAGTTTCTGCGCATTCATGATCCCGCTTATGATCACAGGCACTGTAATAATTTTATTGTTGACATTCAGCTTACTGTTTCCATCAAACATTCTCTTCAGCTGCGTAAGATAATATTCATATTCTTCAAGTGAACCGGTAAGTATCATAAAACGCTTTCCCGTTGTACGAAATGCTTTTTTCCCGCACATCTCACCAAGTTTTCTTGCTGTCAGCTTTAAGATTAAATTACCGCCCTGTACCCCTGCGATTTTATTAATGTGCCTCAATTGATAAAGATACACCGTAATAATGTGAAATGATTTTGCCGCACTGATCAGCTCATTGCTTTTTCTGACCAGATACAGATGATTGTATAATCCGGTAAGTGTATCGATATTTGCATGAGGATTGTTGATCGTAATAAATAGTGCCAGAATTCCCAGACTCATACCAAACCCTGTTGTAAGAAGCGGATGATATAAAAGCTGGATCACCACTCCCGCACCGGATATCAACAGGATTTCCAGCAGGACCTTCACTTTTCGATAGCCCAGTTTTTTCCGCCATATGACAATAAGGATCAAGGCTGCTACCATATGACAAAGTGCACTGTAATACATCAGCATATACCATGGACCTTTCATATAGCCTGCCGGTATATCAAAATAAAACAGCTTTTCTGTGAACGGGTTTGTCAGAATCATCCCCATCAGAATGAATGTCGGCACACCTGATAAAAACATCTTTTTTGCCGAAATGATCTTATTATCATGTAATGTCTGAATATAACAGATCACCGTAAACGGCAGCAATGCCTGAAGCAGATAAAAGATCGTTGTTGCAAGCATTGCAGCAATTTCACAATTACTATTTGGAAAAGAAATATAATAATTACTGGCAAGTTCCGCAACCACATCTAAAATACCGATGACGGCAAAGAAAAGGAATACCTGATTATTCAGATCCTCTGCTCTTTTCTGTCCCAGAAAATACCATAAAACCAGCAACAATATAACCATTGCCGCAATAAGAAAATCTATATTATAAGTCATATTTATCCTCCGCCGGTTTTTATTTATTTGAACAAAGCATATCGTCTGCCTGCTGTTCCAGAACACTCCTTTCTGCACTCTGGATGCTTCTTGCCGTTCGGATAACCGTTTCATCACCCATCTGTCTTCCAGATATATCATTAATCTTCTTCAGTTCTGCAATTTTCACAAACAACAATAATACATTTTCAAGTAAAATCGCACCCTCCTGGATCTCTTCAATATACATCTCAAATGATTTCCGGTTTTTCATATCTGTCATCCGGTCTTCCAAGGACATTCTCCTATAAACCTCCTGTTCCAGGCAAAACTGAATGTTGTTGGATACTTTACAAAGCAATCCCCAAAACAAAACAGCAATATAAAGAAGAATGCCAAACTGGAAAATAGATTCATACCAGTAAATGGATAATACCCAGTACAGTACCAGTGCAATTACACCGCTTATCCCTAATACACCAAATGCCTTTAGACAGAGATTTACTTCCTTCTCCTGCGTTTTCCGATACTCTTTCCACAAAAGAAGAATCATAGACACAACCCCCGTAAATAATAAAAGATGTGTGATAAATAACATGTCTATAAAAGGAATCCTAAACAGAAAATACAAGAATCCCTGTAAAACAGCATTTGCATAAAGAAGAAAAATCCAGACCTGCGGTATCCATCTTACACTTTCACTCACTGTATTTTGTACAAATAACAGCATGGGAACAGGCATCGTCATAAACGCATAAAAGGATATCAGTGTTCCTGCTGCGTTCTGACTTCCATACATCTGATAAATCCCTGAATCAAAAATGCACCACAGACTGCATAGAATCAAAAACAGTGCTACATTTAAAAATCTCTTTTCTACAATTTGTCTGTGTCTGGTATATAAAAAGACAATCACCGAGACCAGTCATTCCCAAAATCATCAGTATCGAAAAAAATGATCCTAGAAGATGCTGCCTAAAAATAAAACAAAACTCTCCGATCATCGGGGCATACACATATAGTCTGGCATTCTTTTTAGTTTCATAGCTGATTGATAACACTTCCTGCCCGATTTTCTCCGGCAAAGAAATATCTGCCCATATTTTCCCTTTCATCTGCCTGTTTTTTTCAAATCTGTTATCCTTATATTGGTAGAGAAGCCGGTCTCCTATGCAGACTTCCAGCTGATCCTGTATTCCTCGGATCGACAAGATTTTTCCCTTATCAGCCTCTGATAACATATCATTGTAAAGAATGATCTGCCCATCTTTATCCGCTGTAACAAAACACGGCAATTTGAGCTTCGTCTTTTTCCCATCCTTCAGCTGATACCATCCATTGCTGAAACTCGCCCCTTTCCGACTCCGTACCCGGCTGATACAGTATTCTGACAAAAATAAGCATCAATGTCACAATGAGCAAAATGCAGAATGCTTCAATTTTTTTCCATTTCTTTCCTTTTTTCATTTCCCTCATCTCCTATGCATTCTGCCGGAAGCTTTTCTACATAGAAAATGTAATTTCCTATGCAAAAAAGAATGTGCCTCGGCACA
>ERZ779874.1348-NODE-1348-length-24015-cov-4.370367_pt1 | contig 24015 bp, 20 predicted proteins | sample MGYA00511031_ERZ779874 | MGnify/ENA primary metagenome ERZ779874 (study PRJEB29588, sample SAMEA2156850) | human gut metagenome | biome: human gut; feature: human-associated habitat; material: faeces | place: Denmark | collected 2008/2010 ...
TGATGCCGGCCGATGTATTGACACTGGAATAAATCGTGGCAGAAATCCCAGATAAAAGCAGGAATTTAGGAGAAATAAAATAATGTCAAAAGATGAATACCTGATTACAGATGCCCCACTCAAAGCGTTGACTGTTTTTGCAATGCCTATGATTCTGGGCAGCTTTTTTCAACAGGTTTATAATATGGCGGATTCCATTATTGTCGGCCAGTATGTTGGTTCCTCTGCACTTGCGGCTGTCGGTGCATGCGCGGCACTCACAAATGTATTTATTTGTGTGGCACTTGGTGCCGGGGTAGGTGCCGGAGTGCTTGTGAGCCGTTATTTTGGTGCAAGAAATTATAGTAAAATGAAGACCATTGTATCAACATCATTAATCAGTTTTCTGATTTTAAGTGTATTATTGGGAATCTTTGGTTTCGGGTTATCACATCCAATGATGAGTTTATTACAGACACCGGCTGATATACTGGATGAAGCTGTACTGTATCTTCGTGTTTATTTTGTGGGATTTCCGTTTCTGTTTATGTACAATATTCTTTCAACGATGTTTACTTCAATCGGTGAATCAAAGATTCCGTTAGTGCTTCTGATATTTTCTTCTGTATTAAATATATTTATGGATCTCTGGATGGTCGCCGGTCTCGGTCTTGGCGTGTTTGGTGCAGCTCTTGCAACATTGATAGCACAGGGAATCTCCGCAGTGTTTTCACTTTTTATTTTCTTTGGCAGGATGCGCCGGTATAAAAGTCGCTTTGACTGGTTTGACAGACATGAGCTGCATTCCATGCTTCAGATTGCCGTACCGTCTGTTCTTCAGCAGTCCACAGTGTCAATCGGCATGATGATAGTACAGGCAGTTGTAAATCCGTTCGGCACGCAGGCACTCGCAGGTTATTCTGCGACGATGAGAGTGGAAAATGTATTTTCCCTTATATTTGTGTCCATTGGAAATGCGGTATCACCTTATGTCTCCCAAAATCTTGGCGCAAAGAAAATTGAACGTATCAAAAAAGGATATCATGCGGCGCTTGTGTTAGATATATGCTTTGCAGTCCTTGCATTCATAGTTATTGAAACACTGCATACTCAGATTTCGTCGTTATTTCTGGGCAAAGATGGAACTGCCCTGGCATATCAGGTGTCTGGGGATTATATGAGATGGTTAGGTTACTTTTTCATTTTCATGGGTATCAAGATGGCAACCGATGGAGTCCTTCGTGGGCTGGGAATCATGCGGCCATTTCTTATAGCTAATATGGTTAACCTTGCAATCCGCCTGTCAGTTGCCCTGATTTGTGCACCGCGTTTTGGCATTGCGTTTGTCTGGCTTGCGGTTCCGGCCGGATGGCTGGCAAATTTTCTGATTTCCTATGTGGCACTCAGAAAATCGTGGCCGGCTGAAAAAGCAGAATACAGCATCAAATATATGTAATGAGTCCCGGAGCAGATTTTGACAAAATATTTATGTAGCCCTCCGCCCTGATTAATGGTATAGTATGTTTGTTGCAATAATGAATTTACAACCTGAGGTCAGGAGTCATACAGCAATCGGGACAACACAATGACATACTCAGGATAAAAAAACGATAGAAAACAGGAAGCGTGGTTCCTAAAAGGTAACTACGGTTCCTGTTTTGACGAATCATACACGCTGCAGCTATGAAAACTGACCTGAAATCTGATAGTACGGATAATTCGGCCGTAAGCGTGATATACTTGAATATATGAGGCATAAGTATGAAAAGAAATTCAGACAGAGTAATGTTATGTGTGCTTGTAGCAATGGTGGTACTTGCGTTGTCGGCACTGACATTTAACAGAAATGTCATCAGGGATGCTGTTGACAGTGAGAAGCAGTCAGCACAGAGCCAGGCAGATTGGGAACAGATGCTTGGAGAGGAAGCGGTTCCGGATGAAGAGGAGGAACCATATTTTGATGATGACGGCCAAAGAGAGATATCATGCTGGGGAGACAGCATGATTGAAGGCGATGGCGCGGATATTGCATTTATAGAGACACCGGATGGTGTTAAAGATATCAGTTATTATACAGCTCCGTATACACTTCAGGAGATGACCGGCATAAGGACATATAATTTTGGTGTCGGAGGTGCTGCATCGGATGAGATATCAATACGTGCAGGGGGGCTTGTGCTGTATACTGACAGGGATGTGTATATTAACAATAAAAAGGCTACGAGAGTCGCACTTGTTGACGGCAGCGGCAACAGGATTAATATGTCCGATTATTACGGATATGGCGGTGAGGATAATGATATGCCGGATGCCTTCTATATTAATGGTTATCTGTGTACGATAAAGCCGATATGGAATTCGGACGAGGTAAAGCTTAAGCTGTACAAGGAACCGGGTACAAAGGGGCGCCAGTATGCATTTATACCAAGAGACAGTGAAGTTACGCCTAAGGCGGCAGCAGACCACAGTCAGGATATAATGATACTTGAGATGGGAAGCAATGGCGGCTGGCAGAGTGATTATGATATACTCATAATGCAGTATCTTTCGATAATACAGAAGCATAACTGTTCCAAATACATTATTGTCGGAGATACGGATGATCCCGGAACGTCGCTTGGAGATATTAATCAGGATGTCGTAAATGATGACGGTTCATATATCGGTACCGGTGAGACGATGTGGGAGACGGCACTTCATGATGCATTCGGAGACCATTTTATTAATATGCGTGTGTATATGCTTGAAAACGGGCTTGAGGACTGCGGCTTCACAATGACGGAGCAGGATTGGGAAGATTATGAACGTGGAATTATCTCTAGTCAGCTTAGAAGCGACTGGACGCATTTTAACTCATATGGGTATTATGCCAAGGGCAAGGGACTTTATCTGAAGGGCGTTGAGCTTGGATATTGGGAATAATGAAGCAGGATAAAAAACAGGGAGAGATTCTCTCCCTGTTTTTAATAAATACTTTTCCTGATATCAGCCTTGCCTTGTGAGCATCCCTTCGGTGATATTACATCGTAAACAGACCAAACTGTGAAAGTGTATAAGTTATAAGAATGATTATAAGAAGTACCGGAGCTACATACTTAATCATGACTCCATAGAGTTTCTTACGTCCGAACTTCTCACCGTTACGTGTTACCTCATCAGTGATGACCTTAGGACCGAGAATCCATCCTGCAAGGATTGCCGTACAGAGTGCCACGAATGGCATCAGCAGGCTGTTACTGATGTAGTCGAAGAATGTAAGGAAATCCATTCCGAGAATTGTAATGTTGGACCATGCGCCGTTGCCAAGTGAAGAAGGCACGCCGAGGATAATTGCAATAATGATGCAGATTGCACATGACTTGTTGCGTGACAGACGGAACTTGTCCATTATTGCGGATACAATAGCTTCCATGATTGAAACAGAGCTTGTAAGTGCCGCAAATAAAACAAGTGCAAAGAACAAAAATCCTATAAGCTCACCCTTAGGCATCTGGTCGAATACCTTAGGAAGTGTAATAAACATAAGGCCCGCTCCGCTTGATTTAAGTCCTGCCTCACCGCTGAATATATACACGGCAGGTATGACAAGAAGTCCAGCAAGAAGAGATATTATAGTATCGAATATCTCAATCTGGTTAACAGACTTAGAGAGACTTATCTCGTCCTTTGTATATGAACCGTAAGTTATCATGATACCCATTGCAAGACTCATTGAGTAGAACATCTGCCCCATCGCTGCACAGATTGTCTTGAAAGAGAACTTGCCAAAATCAGGCACAAGGTAATACTTAAGCCCTTCCATTGAACCCGGAAGCGCAAGAGTATATATTGCAATTCCGGCTGTGAGAAGTACAAGTAAAGGCATAAGGAACTTGCTGACATTCTCAATACCCTTCTCTACGCCTGCCATAACAATAAGGGTGGTGAAGATAAGAAATACCATGAAGAAAAACAGTGGTGAGAATGTATCTCCCGTAAATGCCTGAAAATATCCGTCAGAAGCTGCCGGCTTGCCGAGTCCCTGCGCAAATGTTGTAACGTACTTTGTTACCCATCCACCGATTACACAGTAATATGGAAGAATAATTACAGGTACAATTGATGCTATTATTCCAAGGAATCCAAAACGCTTGTCAAGCTTGCTATAAGCGGTTATAGGGCTTGACTTTGTCTTGCGTCCGATAGCAATCTCTGTTGTCATAAGTGCAAAACCAAATGTAAGTGCAAGTATGATGTAGACAAGGATGAATATGCCTCCGCCATACTGTGCGGCAAGATATGGGAAACGCCACAGATTACCAAGACCGACAGCACTTCCGGCTGCAGCGAGGACGAATCCTAATCCGCCTGTAAAACTACCTCTTTTCTGTTCCATTACTAAAACCCTCCATAAATTTAAAAATAACCAATATATTATATCATATATGCAGAAAAAATGATAATATATATATTTGGTATATTTTGATTTATAATTATGAAAGTATATTTGTACACATTTGAAAGGCAGAGAAGTAATAATGGCAGAGGAAGTTAGAGATTATATAGAAAAAATATTTGCAAAGAATCCACTCAAAATTGTAGTGAGCAAGGCAGTGTCGAAAGATGTCAGATACCGCAAAATTACGGTGGTACGCAAGGAAAAGGGATATCAGATAGAGAGACTTACACAAAAGCAGGCGTTCCATGAGAATGTATCTGCGTGGGATGAGCAGAAGCTTATAGATATGTGTGCGGGATGGCTCGGAACCGGATACGGACAGCTCAATGCATGGACAGACGGGGAGGAATGTTCTGTCATGGTATCTAAAAAGGGTACGGCATCAATGGTGTGTAAGCGCACAACACAGTTCAACCCACAGAAGATTGCAGCGGGACATAACAGGAAGAAGGAATACATTTTTAATGAGGGCGATATAATCGAGCCGATGATAGATATGGGTATTCTGACATCTGAGGGAAAGGTTGTCCGTACCATGTATGACAAGTTCAAGCAGATTAACAGATTTGCACAGATTATAGATGATGTCATTAAGGATAAAGGGTACAGGCACCTTAATATAATTGATTTTGGCTGCGGTAAGTCATATCTTACATTTATTCTTTATTACTACTTCACAGAAGTAAAGCACATGAATGTAACGATGACCGGACTTGACCTTAAGGAGGACGTGATTAAACACTGTAACGAGGCCGCGGCAAAGTATGGTTATGACGGGCTGCATTTTGAAGTTGGTGACATAAATGGTTATCACAGCGATAAGCCTGTGGACATGGTAATTACGCTTCATGCGTGTGATACGGCAACGGATTATGCGTTGTATAATGCTGTATGCTGGAATGCAAAGATGATTTTCTCGGTTCCTTGCTGCCAGCATGAACTTAACGGTCAGATAGAGAGTGATAATTATTCGGTACTTACAAGATATGGTCTCATAAAAGAGAGAACGGCAGCACTTATGACAGATGCAATAAGGGCAGAGCTTCTTGAGTACTGTGGATACAGGACACAGGTCATGGAATTTGTTGACTTTGCGCATACGCCTAAGAATCTGCTTATAAGAGCCGAAAAGACAGGGACAAAGCGTAAGCAGTCCCTTGACGAGGTGACAAGACTTATGGAGGAATTCCATCTGTCACCTACCCTGTATAAGCTTATGCTTGAGGGATGTATGATTAAGGACTGATTGAAGAAATGGGGACACAGGCATGAGAATAGGATATCTTCATATTAAGAATTTCAAATCCATAAAAGATCTTGAACTTACAGATATCGACGACGCACTTATACTTGTAGGACGCAATAATTCCGGTAAGAGCAATGTGCTTGACGCGGTACGCGCGGTTGCCGGTGATTATTCTGTAAGTGCTGAAGATTTTCATGAAGATGTAGGCAATATTGTTATAGATGTCAGGCTTGAGATTAATGAGGATGACCTTGAATATCTTCATGATAATGGCATTGTGAGCAATTATAAGCATTATGATCTGTGGCAGAAAGACTTTTGCGAGAAGCTTCCGTCATATTGCGGCGGCATTCTTGAATTCCAGTATGTGTACAGAAGAGATGGCGCTGTAAGATACCGGGACGGTGTTAAGAAGAATAATCCATTTATAAAGATGGTTATGCCTAAGATATATTATGTGGACCATGGGCGCAACAAGACGGATATGCTTGAGGATATCAATCTTCTGTATGGCAATAATGCGATTGCAGAACTGGATACGTCAAGATGTATATTTGATTCGGCAAAAAAATGCAACCAGTGCTTCAGCTGCATAGGCTATATTAATCAGAAAAAACCGGACGAGCTTACTCTTGCGGAGACTTCAAGACTTATGCAGCATAAGCTGTTCAATATCAATCTGAATGCCCTTGCTGATAAGCTTAACCGTAATTTTGTCAAGAATGGTGCGGTTGCGGAGAAGGTAAGATATGAGATTGATTTTGATGCCGCAAGACAGCTTAAGATTAATACAATTATCAATAATGATGCGAGAGGCTTAGAGGCGGATATCCAGTCATATGGCGAGGGACTTAAGAGCATATATATTCTTTCACTGCTTGAAACATATGTAGAGACGGATAATATTGCACCATACATAATTATAATAGAAGAGCCGGAGCTGTTTCTTCATCCGCAGCTTCAGAAAGCGGCAGGCGAAATAATGTATAGGCTGTCGAGGAAGAATCAGATAATGTTCTGTACACATGCACCGGTTATGCTGTTTAACTTTACAACAAAGCAGATACATCAGGTTATAACTGACAGGACAGGCTCTACGATACTTAATCCGTCAACAGATATTGATAAGATTCTTGATGATCTCGGATATACTGCCAATGACCTGCTTAACGTAAGCTTTGTATTCATCGTTGAGGGCAAGCAGGACCGTAACAGGCTGCCGCTGCTCCTTAAGAAGTATTATTCGGAGATTGTTGATGAGAATGGGCATCTTAACCGCGTGGCAATTATTGCGACTAACAGCTGTACCAATATCAAGACGCATGCCAACCTCAAGTACATTAATTCACTCTACCTTAAGGATGCATTTCTGATGATAAGAGACAGCGACGGTAAGAATCCGCAGATGTTAAAGGATCAGTTATGCGGCTATTACCGGGCGAGGGAGCATGAGGATACGGGAACTATACCGAGGGTGACGGACCGCAATGTGCTTATACTCAAATATTACTCATTTGAGAATTATTTCCTTGACCCGAAGGTAATGGCGAAGATCGGTGTCATTAAGAATGAGCAGCAGTTCTATGATATTCTCTATGCAAAGTACACAGAATATCTGTATAAGCTCAAAAGTATGAGAAATATGCAGGAACGCTTTAAGATAAAGATAGACGGCCCTGAGGATATTAAGGATAATCTCGAAAAAATAAGGATTTACGTCAGGGGACATAATCTGTATGATATATTCTATGGAAGATATAAAGGGGACAAAGAACCGGATATACTTACAAAGTATATCGAAGAGGCTCCGAGAGAAACATTTGCAGACATACTTGATGCCATAGATGACTTTGTATATTTTAACAGCCACAGTGCAGATGTGAAAGGGTAATTATGAACTATATTGTTATGGATCTGGAATGGAACCAGTGTCCAAAGGGCAAAGAATTTGAGAATAAAAAGCTCCCGTTTGAGATTATCGAGATTGGGGCAGTCAAGCTGGACAGTTCATTTAATGTTGTGGGTGAATTTGACAGGCTTATCAGGCCGCAGCTATATACAAAGCTTCATCATATTGTTAAGGAACTTCTTGACGTAAGCAGTGAGGAGCTGCTTGCCGGAGGAGCATTCCCGGAGGTTATGGAGGAATTCCTTGAGTGGTGTGGCGAAGATTATATGTTCTGCATATGGGGAAGCGGTGACCTTACTGAACTGCAGCGTAATATGAATTTCTTTGGTGTTGAGAATAAATTTCCGATGCCGTTCATATTCTACGATATACAGAAGTTCTACAGCATTCTTTATGAGGATGGCAAGATAAGGCGGTCACTACAGAGTGTTATCGAGGCCATGCACTTAAGCGAGACGGAAGAATTCCACAGAGCAATTAATGATGCAAGATATACGGCGCATGTAATGCAGATGATGGATATTGAAGGTGTAAAGGGATACTATTCAATCGATTGTTACAGAATTCCGTACCGCCGTTCACAGGAGATTCACGCGATGTATGACACATACGAAAAATACATCTCACGCGGCTTCAGAACAAGGGAAGGAGCGCTTGCCAATAAGGAACTTGAGGTATGCAGATGCCACAAATGCGGCAATGTATGCAAAGAGCTGATACCGTGGTTTTCCGGCAATACTAAGGTGTATTATGCACTGTATCAGTGTGGACAGCACGGATATGTCAAGACAAGAATGAGAGTCAAGCAGGCGGATAACGGCAGGTATTATGTTGTGCGTATTATCAAGGTTACGGATGAAGCAGGCGCACAGAAGATACGGCTTAAGCAGCAGGCAATACGGGATAAGCGCAAGGAGCGCAGACACCACACTGAAAATTAGTTGCTAATAAAATTAAACTATGATAAAATTTTATAGTATTTTTATAAAATTTATATTTTTACTTCAGGAGGGATAGTAAGATGGGTTTTTGTACTAAGTGTGGAAAGCCGTTAAAGGATGGCGAGATCTGCTCATGCCAGCAGCAGACACCACAGATGACCGCACCACAGGCACCAACAGGAGCAGCACCACAGATGACTGCACCACAGGCACCGGCAGGAGCAGCACCACAGATGACTGCACCGCAGGCACCTTCTTCGGCACAGATGGAGGCAGTTAAGCAGGCAGGCGCTAATGCGGCAGCTAATTACTTTGCAATATTCAAGGGCCTGATCAGTTCACCCGTTGATACAATTAATTCATACATGGCTAATGCTAATATAGTTCTTGTTGCATTCCTTATCGGTGCACAGGCTGTAGTTAATATGCTCGTAAGACTTTTCCAGATGCTTATAAGCAATTCGGGTTCAAAGTACGGAAGATTGTATTCAACAGGAGCAATCTTTAAGAACATGTTCCTTGAGATTCTTCTTATTGCTGTTGCAGCGGCTGTATTTGCATTAATGATTAAGGTCCTTGTTAAGGCATTTGACAAGGCAGACATTACGTTCACGCAGGGACTTGCAGCTTATGGCATCCTTACAATATTCGGAATACCTGCCAAGGCTCTTAACTGGCTTGTAGGACTTACTTCAATCGGTTTCTTTGATCACCTTGCATCATGCATCTCATTGTTTGCATCGGTTACAGGATATGTTTTCTTATTCATGGCTATCCGTTCACTCTGCAGGAATGAGAAGAACATTCCGCTTGTTATGGGTGCATCATACGTTGTTGTAAGCTTTGTAACATGGATTGTAAGACTTATGTTCTAATATTGTGGATTGAATTAACCGGCAGACGGATTATCTGCCGGTTTTTTTTGGTGGAATAAATAGTAAATAAATGCTATATTTAATTGTAATGATGCCGGAATCGCGGGAGTGCGGGGCACGGAACAAGCCGCAGGCATCAGAGCCGGAGCTTTTGATTCCGACATCTTATAATGCAGTAATTTGAAAAGAGGCAGATATGACATTTCTTAGCGAAGAACAGAACAGGCAGTTTATCGGAAGCGGTGAACTTAACGAGGCGGGGCAGACGCTTCAGGAATTCCTTGAGGAATATGACCCCCGCAAGTATGATAATCCATGTAATACTGTGGATATTCTTGTGTTTACATATGCGCAGGAGCATGGTAAGAGAAGCCTTAAGAGGATTTTGCTGATAAAGAGGCGCAATCATCCGTGTATAGGCATGTGGGCTACACCGGGCGGATTTATTGAGTTCCGCGAGAGCATAGATGATGCCGCAAGAAGGGAACTTGAAGAGGAGACCGGAATTAAGAATATAGATATTGAACAGCTCAAAAGTTACGGAGTGTACGACAGGGATCCGCGGACAAGAGTAATTACAACAGCTTATGTGGCACTTGTGCCTGACGGAATGATAGAGGCACATGCCGGGGATGATGCCAAAGATGCAGAGTGGTTTGATATTGCATGGCAGAGCAGGGGCGTTAAGGAGAATAACGGAATAAGCACGGAAGAATTACAGCTTGAACTTAAGTGCAAAGATATATCAGTTGGTGCGACGGTAGTCAGGACGATGTATACAGACAGTATACTTAAGGCACCGGATTACAGGCTGATACAAAGCAATGGTCTGGCAGCAGATCATGGAGCAATAATTATGGAGGCGGTTGATTATGTCAAAGATAAGCTTTAAGCCCGGAAATATGCTGTATCCGGTCCCTGCCGTTATGGTAAGCTGTGCAAGAAAGGGTGAGAAGCCTAATATTATCACAGTAGCATGGGCGGGAACTGTCTGTTCATCACCTGCAATGCTTTCAATAGCGGTGCGTAAAGAACGTTATTCACATGCAATAATCAGCGAGACAAAGGAATTTGTTGTGAATCTTGTGACGAAGAAGCTTACATTTGCAACAGATTATTGTGGAGTTAAGTCGGGACGTGATGTTGACAAGTTTAAGGAGATGCATCTTACGCCACAGGAATCACAGAACGTAAGTGCACCGGGAATTGCTGAGAGTCCGGTTAATATCGAATGCAGGGTCGTTGACGTTAAGCCGCTTGGAAGCCATGACCTTTTTATTGCAGAGGTTGTCGGAGTTACGGTTGATGACAGTTATATGGATTCAAAGAATGTTTTCCACCTTAATGATGCCGGACTGGTGGCTTATTCACATGGAGAGTATTATGAATTGGGGAAAAAGATTGGCAGATTCGGATATTCTGTGCAGAAAAAGAAAAAGTCAAATAAGAAGAGCAAATGAGAAACGGAAAGAATATAAGAATTGATATAAAGCTATAACTTAGCGGGAGGCAGATGCATGAAGAATAGCAGTGGCATGACAATGCAGCAGGTGCAGGAAAAAATGAATATGCTCAGGGATGTATTTACTGTTGTACGCCTCCTTGATGTAGATTCAATTGCAAAGGTGCACAGCGGTGAGGGACCGGGGGAAGAGAAGGAGAAATGCAACTGCTACGATTACTGGCAGAAAAAAGTGCCGTGTAAGAACTGTATTTCTGCCAAATGCCTTCATGACAAGACGCGTAAGACAAAGCTTGAACTTATCGGCTCAGACGTATATCAGGTAACAGCGGAATATCTCGAGATAGAAGGCACACCATATGTAATGGAGCTCATAGAGAAGCTTGATGACGACACGCTTATAGATTCAGATGGATGCGAGAGGCTTGTAAGCAAGCTCTCGGGATATACTGATAAGCTGTACAGGGACGCGCTTACAGGTGCATACAACAGAAGATATTATGAGGATGAAGCCAGAAAAGAGACAACCTGTGCGGGAGTTGCGCTGATAGACCTTGATGATTTTAAGCTTTACAATGATACATATGGTCACAGTGCCGGAGACATGGCGCTCATCTCTGCCGCCGATGCAATAAGAAAGTGTATACGTAAGACTGACAGGCTTATCCGTTTTGGCGGTGATGAATTTATTGTAATTATTGACGGGGTGAGCAGTGCGGATTTATCAGCCAGACTCCGGCAGATACAGACTACAATACACGCTGCAAGTGTTCCCGGATATTCAAGAATACAGATGTCCGCAAGCATTGGCGGAGTTGTTGCAGCCAATGAGCCGGTAGAGAACGCATTTGACAGGGCTGATAAGCTTATGTATCAGGCTAAGATGAAAAAGAATATGGTCATAACCGAGAATGACATAATAGAAGACAGAGCGGAACCTGTTAAGAATTGCCGGGGTAATGATGACAGACCGCAGATACTTATAGTTGATGACGCACCGGTTAACAGAGAGCTGCTTGCTGACATACTTGGGGACAGATACAGAATTCTTCAGGCATCAGAAGGTGAAGAGTGTATAAATATGCTCCGCCGGTATGAGAATGATATAGCACTGGTTCTGATTGATATGATAATGCCGAAAAAAGACGGCTTTGAAGTGCTTGTATATATGAACAGGAATCACTGGATTGAGGATATACCCGTAATTATGATATCCACGGATAATTCGGATGACAATGTAAGCCGTGCTTATTCTCTTGGTGTGTCGGATTACATAAGCAGTCCGTTTGATGCAAAAGTTGTATATAACAGGGTATTCAATATAATAAAGCTCTATTCCAAGCAAAGAAGGCTCGTACAGCTTGTTACAGAACAGATTTATGAGAAGGAGAAGGATAATCAGATGATGATTGGAATCCTCAGTCACATAGTCGAATTCCGTAACGGCGAAAGCGGAAGCCATGTACTGCACATTAATAAGATTACAGGAATGCTTCTTGAAAGGCTTATCCAGAAAACTGACAAATATGACATCTCATGGCATGACAGATATCTTATAACAACAGCTTCGGCACTGCACGATATAGGCAAGATAGGAGTAGATGAAAAGATTCTTAATAAGCCGGGAAGACTTACGGCAGATGAATTTGAGATTATGAAGATGCACACCATGATTGGGGCGTCAATGCTTCACAGCCTTACCATGTATCAGGATGAGGAGCTTGTCAGGGTTGCTACTGAGATATGCAGATGGCATCATGAGCGGTATGACGGCAGGGGATATCCGGATGGTCTTAAAGGGGATGAGATTCCTATATCGGCACAGGTGGTTTCTGTTGCGGATGTATATGATGCGCTTGCCAGTGAGCGTGTGTATAAGAAAGCATTTCCACACGAAAAGGCAATAGAGATGATAATGAATGGCGAGTGCGGAACATTTAATCCGCTGCTTCTTGAATGCCTTAATGATATACAGGGCAGAATAAAGGATGAGATGGATGCTGAAAAAGCCTGAAAGCCACACAAAAATTGTACTTTTTTAAGTACAATTTGCTAAAACTTGAAAAAACCTTTACATTAAGCTGCTATAGTGCTAAGATAACAATTGTTACAAATCTATTACAAAATGTTAAAATTATGACAGGAGGAAACATGTCTAAGCTGACCAGATACAATAGAAAGATAAGACTTACACTTGTTAAGGCAATGTCACTTACATGCCTTTTCTGTCTGTTTTATATTCCTATAGCAGAAATGAAGAAGGACAGCAGTGTAGGTTACTATACAGTAGTGCTTGATGGCAATGAGATTGGTGCGGTCAATTCTATAGATGAAGCTAATGAAGCTATGGCAGCAGCGAGAAAGCGTCTTAGCGGTGAGCACTCAGAAGTAGTTTACATGGATCCTGATTTTAAGGTATACGAAGAGTCCAGACTCTTTGCAACAAGAATGTCAGAGCAGGATATTGAGAATGCAATATATGATAACCTTGCATCAAGCATTGTTGATGTAGATGTCAAGGAAGCTTACACGGTAAGAATAAATGACTTTACTGTTACAGTCGGAAGCAGGGATGATGTGCTTAAGCTTATGGATAAGGTTAAGTCGGGATTTGATTCCAACAATGAATTCCAGGTTAACCTTGTTGCTGACAGCAATGATTCTAACCAGTATTCAGTTGATATGGTTAAGTCAGGAATCGGAAGTAATTCAAGTGATATAGTTGCTGCCGCAATGAACGGAGCACTTTCATCAGATTCATCGGTTAAGGAAGGAAGCACAGCAGAAGGTCTCACAGAGATTTCATTCCAGCAGAACGTATCCGTATCTAAGACTACAGCAGATGAGTCACAGATAGTCAGCCTTGATGATGCTGTTGAGGCAGTTACCAAGGAGAAGGCTGAGAAGACAGTATATGAGATTGTTCCGGGAGACACGCTTTCAGGAATTGCATCTAAGAACGATATTAAGCTTTCAGAGCTTTATGATCTTAACGAAGGCGTCACAGAGGATACAAAGATTATGCCGGGTGACCAGCTTATAATCACAGTGCCTACACCTGAGCTTTCAGTAGTTACTAAGGAACGTAAGACATATGAGGAATCATACAATGCTGATGTGCAGTATGTTGATAATGATTCAATGTATCGTGGTACAAGCAATGTAATTCAGGAAGGTACTGAAGGATACAGACGTGTTACTGCTGATATCGAGTATGTTGACGGTAAGGAAAGCTCAAGAGATATTATCACACAGACTATTATTGAGGAGTCACAGCCAAAGATTATTGAGGTTGGTACACAGACACCTCCGACATACATTAAGCCTATATATGGCGGTTCATTCTCATCAGGTTTTGAGTACAGATGGGGCAGGATGCATTCAGGAATAGACTGGAGCTGCAGCCAGGGAACACCTGTAATGGCGACAGCATCCGGACGTGTAGTAAGAGCAGGATGGTATTCAGGATATGGTTACTGCGTAGATATACAGCATGCTAATGGTGTTATGTCGAGATATGGACACTTAAGTTCAATTAAAGTATCTGTAGGACAGACGGTAGATCAGTATGATGTAATTGCTTACAGCGGCAATACAGGTGACAGTACCGGACCGCATCTTCATTTTGAGATAAGGATTAATGGAACGGCAGTCAATCCGCTTAATTACGTTAACAAGTATTAATAATTGACAGAATATCTGAGACGGGACGGTATACTTAATTATCGTCCCGTTTTTTAGGCTTTTTTGGATTTAAAAACGCTATTTACAAAATAATATGATGTGATATAATTTTATAGGTTATTTTTTTGAAGATTTTTGGAGGAATTATGGAACAGTATATTATTAAAGGTGGCATGCCTCTTTGCGGAGATGTATCCATCGGTGGTGCCAAGAATGCGGCACTTGGAATCCTTGCAGCTGCAATAATGGCTGACGAGACTGTTACAATTGAGAATGTTCCTAATGTTAGAGATACACGTGCGCTGCTCCAGACATTTGAAGGCATAGGAGCTAAGGTTAAGTACGTTTACAATAATTCAGTGCAGATTAACGGTCAAAGTATTAATGATGTTATCGTTGATAATGACAGCATTAAGAAGATAAGAGCATCATATTATCTTCTCGGAGCACTTCTTGGCAAGTACAGAAGAGCTGAGGTAGCACTTCCGGGCGGATGTAATATCGGAAGCAGACCGATTGATCAGCATATTAAGGGATTTCGTGCACTTGGTGCCAATGTTGAGATTAAGGGCGGAATGGTTATCGCTGAGGCGAAGGAACTTAAGGGAAGCCATATATATCTTGATGTGGTATCGGTAGGTGCAACAATTAATATAATGCTTGCGGCATGTATGGCAGAAGGCAACACTATTATTGAGAATTCAGCTAAGGAACCGCATATTGTAGATGTAGCCAATTTCCTTAATTCTATGGGAGCTAATATTAAGGGTGCGGGAACTGATGTAATCAGGATTAAAGGTGTTAAGCATCTTAGCGGCACGACGTACTCAATTATTCCGGATCAGATTGAGGCCGGAACATTTATGTTTGCTGCTGCGGCAACCAAGGGTGATGTTACGATACGTAATGTCATTCCTAAGCATCTGGAGTCTATTTCTGCGAAGCTTATCGAGATAGGCTGTGAAGTTACAGAGTATGATGATGCGGTAAGGGTTGTCGGTCATCCTAACCTTAGAAGCACGAATGTAAAGACACTTCCTTATCCGGGATTTCCAACGGATATGCAGCCGCAGATGGCAGTTGTTCTGGCACTTGCTAATGGTTCAAGCATGGTTACTGAGAGCATTTTTGAGAACAGATTCAAGTATGTTGATGAGCTGACCAGAATGGGAGCCAGGATTAAAGTTGAGGGCAATACTGCATATATAGAGGGTGTTCCGGGGCTTACAGGTGCACAGGTTGCGTCACCTGATTTAAGAGCCGGTGCAGCGCTTGTAATTGCGGCACTTGCGGCAGATGGCATATCTATAATAGATGATATACAGTATATCCAGCGGGGATATGAGGACTTTGAGATTAAGCTCCGTTCACTGGGGGCGCTTATTGAGAAAGTTGATTCGGACAGAGAGATACAGAAGTTTAAGCTCAGAGTAGGCTGATAATTTTTGTGACGCATGCGGCATTCATGCCGCATGCGTTTTTTATGATTATTTAATATCATTTTATGGTGAATCGTGATAAAATTTCTTATGATAATAAGTGTGATTTTATGGGTATATAATTAATAATTACCTGTGATGAGGATGTTATATGAAGCTTAATACCAAACTTAAGGTATCATTTGTTGTGATGTTCCTGCTTCCGATAGTATTGTGCAGTATAGTAATTACCGGAATTATGGTAATCCAGAATAAGGGCATGCAGACAAACTATGAGGTTGAGGGCGTGGAATGGGGCAGTAATCTTGCTCCGGCATCTATGTTAAGCAGAATTACCAATTCAATATATGATGAGATACGCAGAGAGGCAACGGAGAATCCGGAGAGATTCAATGACCAGAAGTATCTGCAGGAGTTATCTGCCAATGTTGAAGCCAGATTTTCTAATTTTATTCTTCGTAAGAATAATGAGATAGTATTCTCTGATGTTGGAGAATCCCAGAGTCTTACGGACGACATGCTCCCTGATTACGGAGAGGGTGACAATAATTCCGGGTACAATGTGTATTATGGTGATGAGTACCAGTGTCTTGTCAAGCAGTATGATTTTACTGATAAAGCGGGCAATTGTTACAGTGCATTTATTCTTACTGAAACTGTTAAGATTGTTCCACAGATGAAGCTTATGCTTATGGAGCTTCTGCTGGCGGTAATAATTATTCTTATTATGACGAGCCTGCTGCTCACTTTGTGGATGCACAGCTCTATAGTTAAGCCTATCATGCGTCTTAAGCTTGCGGCGCAGAATATTCAGGAGGGCAATCTGGACTTTGAACTGCCGGTAGAGTACAGTGGTGATGAGATTGCGTCACTTACCAAGGACTTTGAGGAGATGAGAATTATCCTTAAGAATAATGCCGAGGAGAAGATTAAGGCAGAATCAGAGGAAAAGGAGCTCATAAGGAATATTTCCCATGACCTTAAGACACCTCTTACAGCAATCAAGGGATATGTCGAGGGGCTGCTTGATGGTGTGGCAGACACACCGGAGAAGAGGGAGAAGTACCTTAAGACCATATATAACAGAGCTTCTGATATGGACAAGCTTATTGACGAGCTTACGATGTATTCAAGAATTGATATGAACAGGGTTCCGTATACATTTACTAAGATAGATATTAATCATTATATGGAAGACTGCTGTGAGGAGATAGGACTGGAGCTTGAGACTAAGGGCATCAGCATGGAATACCATAATTTCTCTAATGAAGAGCAGTATGTAATGATAGATATTGAGCAGATGAAGCGTGTTATCAATAATATAATAAGCAATTCTGTCAAATATATGTCTGACCGCAAGGGTATGATAAGGATAGAGCTGTTCAATGACGGAGATTATGCGCTGATACGTATTGAGGATAATGGTAAGGGAATCAGCCCGGAAGATCTTAAGCATGTGTTTGAACGGTTTTTCAGGGCGGATTCGTCGCGCAATTCCAAGCAGGGCGGAAGCGGAATCGGACTTGCGATAGTTAAGAAGGTAATAGAAGAGCACGGAGGAATGATATGGGCCGAGAGTAAGGAAGGAATCGGAACAGTTATGAATATCCGTCTTAAAAAGGTGATTAAAGATAATAATGAAAGCGAAGGAGAATCACAGAATGAGTGAGAAAGTATTGATTGTTGAAGATGAAGAGAGTATTGCAGAACTTGAGAAGGATTATCTTGAATTGAGCGGATTTGAGGTGACTGTTGCCAAAGATGGCGAAAGCGGGCTTAATCTTGCACTTTCACAGAATTTTAATATGATAATTCTTGATCTCATGCTTCCCGGAGTTGACGGTTTTGAGATATGCAGGCAGGTAAGGGAGCAGAAGAATACACCGATTATAATTGTATCGGCGCGCAAAGAGGATATTGATAAGATAAGGGGACTTGGACTGGGAGCCGATGACTATATGACCAAGCCATTCAGTCCGAGTGAACTTGTGGCAAGAGTTAAGGCACATCTTGCAAGATATCAGAGCCTTACAAGCGGTGCGCGCAGCAACAATGATATAATCGAGATCAGAGGAATTAAGATTGACAAGACTGCAAGAAGAGTATTTGTAAATGGTGAAGAGAAGGCATTTACGACGAAGGAATTCGACCTTCTGACATTCCTTGCACAGAATCCTAATCATGTATATACCAAGGATGAGCTGTTTAAGGAGATCTGGGATATGGAATCAATTGGAGATATTGCTACTGTCACAGTCCACATTAAAAAGATAAGGGAGAAAATCGAAGCTGACACATCTAATCCTCAGTATATTGAGACTATCTGGGGTGTTGGCTACAGATTCAAGATCTGATTATGAAACCGGATATTATATATGAAGATGATGGCATGATTATATGCCGTAAGCCTGCGGGAGTGCTTGCACAGGGCAGCCGCTCATTTGATGCCGATATGGTAAGCATGCTTATGACATACAGGCGTAAGAAGGGCGAGGACACATATATAGGAGTGATTAACCGGCTCGACAGGCCTGTTGAGGGACTTATGGTGTTTGCAAAGTCATCAAGGGATGCTGCAAGACTTAACAGGCTTATGCAGCAGGATACATTTAATAAGACATACATAGCTGTTGTTTGGGGCTGCATAGATGCAGTTGAGGGCACTTTGACGGATTATCTTGTAAAGGATGCCGGGAACAATACATCACATGTGGCTTCTGAGGGCGAGCCGGGTGCAAAGCGTGCAGAACTTAATTACAGGGTGATAGGAAGTCTTGATGGAATGTCGGTTGTGAGAATTCAGCTTGTAACCGGAAGGCACCACCAGATTCGTGTGCAGTTTGCATCAAGAGGTCATGCACTTGTGGGTGATGCAAAGTACGGCAGCAACAGTAATATGGCCGGGAAGCTTGTTCTTGCAAATGGACAGATTGCGCTGTGTGCATGTGCAGTGGATGTTGCAGGCAGGCATTACGAGACGGAACCGTCATTTTTGAAAATTGCTGAATAGCCGGGAGAATTGGTGGAACAATAATACCATAATGCAGATAGGTGTGGATGTTAAAGCGTCTGCATATGGTGGAGCCGGTGAACAAAGATATCAGAGACAAGTTAATACTTATTGGAGGTAGTGCCGGTATAAGCATTGCTGTATTCTTAAGCGTCAGATATATTCTGCCGCTCGCAGCACCGTTTGTACTGGCGTTCTTTTTGTCAGTTCTTCTGGAGAATAAAGTGACGGCACTTGCGGATACTGCTCATGGCAGGCTGTTCCGGGGGAATAAGACGGCAGCGGCAATTGTAATTGTCACAGCTCTGACGGCGGCTGCAGCCATAGTTATCGGAGCACTTGGATATTTTGCAATATCAGAAATCAGGGGGCTTATAAGTAATTATGATTATTACTGCCGGATGTGTGATGCACATGTGTTACAGGCATGTGAGCGCATGGACGGGTGGCTTGGACTTGAGATTGGACGTATGTATGGAATGGTATGCAATGGAGTTGATTCGCTGAAGGAATCATTTGATGGTGGACGGATGGCTTCTGCCATGGGAACGTCATTTGCATATGCATCTGCGGCTATGAAGAAAATGCTTTTGTTGGCAGGTGCATTTTTCATGCTTATAATATCCACAGTGTATATGAGCCGTGACATGAACAGTTACAGGAAGTGGAAGAAAAATACAAGATTCAGGGAAGAGGCAGACGTGTTATGGAGCGCACTTGCAAGGCTTGGAAATGTGTATTTTAAGACGCAGCTTATTATAATATGCTGTACTGCGGTGGTGTGTACGACAGGGCTTCTGATTATAGGCAATCCGTATGCTGTGGTAATAGGTATCGCAATAGGTCTTCTGGATGCACTTCCGTTTTTTGGGACTGGAACGGTGCTTATTCCGTGGAGCATAATGGCAGTGCTTGGAGGCAATGTATGGCATGCGGCAGTCCTTATGACGGTATATGTGATAACGTATTTTGAGAGAGAGATTCTTGAGGCAAAGCTCATGGGTAAGGGGCTTGATATATCACCGGTAACAATGATGGCAGCGATATATATAGGTCTGCTTGTCTATGGTTTTTGGGGATTTGTACTCGGTCCGGTGTCATATTGCCTCATAAAAGGCGGAATACAGCTATTGAAATGCCATATTGAACGTGATAAAATAATTAATAAAAAACTTTAGGAGAGTGCGTAATGGCAGAGGATAAGAAGTTAGTTGAAGCAATTACCTCCATGGAAGAGGATTTTGCACAATGGTATACAGACGTTGTTAAGAAGGCAGACCTTATGTGTTATTCAAGCGTTAAGGGCTGCATGATTTTTAAACCGGACGGATATGCAATATGGGAGAACATCCAGCATGAACTTGACCGCCGTTTTAAGGCAACAGGTGTGAAGAACGTGTACATGCCTATGTTTATTCCTGAGAGCCTTCTTCAGCGTGAGAAGGATCATGTAGAGGGCTTTGCACCTGAGGTAGCATGGGTGACAGAAGGAGGACTTCAGCCGCTTCAGGAGAAGATGTGTGTAAGACCTACATCTGAGACACTTTTCTGTGATTACTATAAGAATGAGATACAGTCATACAGAGATCTTCCACAGCTTTGCAACCAGTGGTGTTCAGTTGTAAGATGGGAGAAGGAGACAAGACCGTTCCTGCGTTCAAGAGAGTTCCTGTGGCAGGAAGGACATACAGCACATGCGACAGCAGAGGAAGCTGAGGCAAGAACACAGCAGATGCTTAACCTGTATGCAGATTTCGTAGAGGAGGTTCTTGCAATTCCTGTAATAAAGGGACGTAAGACTGATAAGGAGAAGTTTGCCGGAGCAGAGGCTACATATACTATTGAGGCACTTATGCATGACGGCAAGGCGCTCCAGTCAGGTACAAGCCATAACTTCGGTGATGGATTTGCCAAGGCATTCGGTATCCAGTACACAGACAAGGATAACAAGCTTAAGTATGTTCATCAGACTTCATGGGGAATGACAACAAGACTTATCGGCGCACTTATTATGGTTCACGGTGATAACAGCGGCCTTGTGCTTCCACCAAGAATTGCACCTGTACAGGTATGTATCGTTCCTGTAATGCAGAAGAAGCCGGGTGTGCTTGATAAGGCATTTGAGATTAAGGAAGTACTTTCTAACTTCCGCGTTAAGGTTGATGACAGTGACAAGAGTCCGGGCTGGAAGTTCTCGGAGCAGGAGATGAGAGGTATTCCGCTTAGAATAGAGATGGGACCTCGTGATATAGAAGCTAATCAGGCTATACTTGTCAGAAGAGATAACGGTGAGAAGATTACAGTTTCTCTTGATGAGATTGATGTCAGGGTTGGTGAACTTCTCGAGATAATCCAGAAGGAGATGCTTGAGAGAGCAAGAAAGCATCGTGACAGCCATACAACTGTTGCACTTAATTATGATGAATTTAAGGATGCTGTTGCCAATAAGCCGGGATTTATTAAGGCTATGTGGTGTGGCAATCAGGAATGTGAAGATAAGATTAAGGAAGAGACCACAGCAACGTCAAGATGTATGCCATTTGAGCAGGAGCATCTTTCTGATGTGTGCGTATGCTGCGGCAGACCTGCCAAGGCAATGGTATATTGGGGCAAAGCTTATTAATGACTGATTTGAATGATTTGGATTTACATAATGTAACAATTAATATTCCCACGGATGCGCAGGAGATCCTGTCTACACTTGAGGCAGACGGAAGACAGGCGTATGTCGTGGGAGGATGCGTAAGGGACAGCCTTATAGGAAGAACGCCGGGGGATTGGGATATTACAACCTCGGCGCTTCCTATGCAGGTAAAACAGCTCTTCAGACGAACTGTTGATACGGGAATCAAGCATGGAACTGTCACTGTTATGATGGGTGATACCGGATATGAAGTGACTACATACAGGATTGACGGTAATTATGCCGACGGAAGACATCCTGATTCTGTTGAGTTTTCTGCGAATCTGAGGGATGATCTCAAGAGACGCGATTTTACGATTAATGCAATGGCTTACAACAATTCTGACGGGCTCGTCGATGAGTTCAATGGAATAGGTGACCTGCAGGCCGGAATAGTGCGCTGCGTAGGCGATGCCCGTGAGAGATTTACTGAGGATGCGTTAAGAATGATGCGTGCCATAAGATTCTCGGCACAGCTTGGATTTATAATAGATGAGGATACATATTCTGCAATCGGGGCAATGGCTGACACGATAAGCAAGGTGAGCATGGAGAGAATTCACGACGAACTTGGCAAGATTCTTATGTCAGACCATCCGGATTATGTGAAGCGTCTGTGTGATACACGGCTTACACAGTATGTACTTCCGGTTATGGATTCAATACTTACAGACAGAAGATGCAACTCAACACTCACGCTTCTGATGCATGCCGGTAATAGTCCGTATCTTCGTTATGCAGCTCTTTATAATGCTACAGATGCGGATAATGCCAATGCTGAGCTTAAGGCACTTAAGCTTGATAATAATACGATTAATACTGTTACCAAGATAGTGCGTCTGTCTAAGACATCAATAGACGAGACAGAACCGGCGGTAAGGGAAGCGATTCACATGTACGGAAGAGATTTCCTGCCACTGCTTATGCGGCATCAGACAAGCGTTATAGCAGCTAAGGAAGAGACAACAGGTATCATGATGACAGCAGCCAGGAAGCACGTTGAGGTCATAAACAGACTTTATGAAGAGATAATAAAGCGTGGCGACTGTATCTCAATAAAAGATCTTGACATTAGCGGAAGTGACCTTATGGAGCTTGGAATGAGCGGCCCAAGAATAGGAGAGACGCTTAACAGCATGCTTCATATTGTTATGGAGAATCCCAAGCTTAATGATAAGGAGACGCTCATTGCAATGCTTGGAACTCTTGAATAGGCGGACATTGGAATAAAAGAAGACTTAGGCGGAAAGCTTGCCGCGGTAACGGCTGTGCGGGTTTAAGTCTTTTTTAATTGGATTTTAAGAAGCTTTATGAACTGAAAAAAGCAAAGTGGCTCATGAAAATGTAATATGATATATACTACTAACATAGTAAAATACGGAGGTACATTTTATGCCATATCTTGTTCGCAAGACAGGTTGGCAAGACAGAGACTATCAGGCGTTTTGCGGAAGAAAATCACAAAAATCTGGTCGAGATTAATTTTATCACTGAGCCAATTTACAAATCAATTATTCAGGAGGGCTTTTCATCGGAAAGTATTGTAAGGCTTATAAGCAGAATTGATCCGGGAAAACAAGAAATTTCAATATTCAAAGATAGGAAGAGGTGCAAGGGCAAAGGACTACATGGAATCAAGCTGACCGCTGGCAATGTCGGAATCAGCGATACTATAATCACATTTCCATATTTTTGCTGCTTCCTGCTTAAGCGCTATATGGAGAAGCAGGATATTTTTAAATAGATTTATAGAGGGGAAATACACAGATGAATATTTTAAGGTACTATAACGCTGTATCAGATGAGGATAAAAACAAAAAATATGCAGTTATAAAGCAGTGCATTACAATGCTTGAGGGCAAGGGGGATGCGGCGCTGGTTGATTCCATGATTGGAGATGGCAGTCTTCAGCCTTTTTCGGTAGGCAGGAAAATTAAGGTTGATAAGGATGGGATTACTATAGGACGCAGAAGAATGGATATCCGTGATATAGGCAGAATGCGTATCAGCGAAGAAGGTTCAATGGCACTCTATGACAGATACGGAAAGAAAATCTGTGGTACATTTACAGTTAATTATATGATGGAGAACATAGAGCTTTTGTGCTGGTGTCTGCATCATTACGGGGTGGAAGCCGAGATAACATCAGGTAAGGGCGAGCGTGTGTATCAGTACATAGTGCTTGCGATAGTAATTGCCGCAGCTATTGCGTGTAAAATATTTGGGATAATATGATGTCGGGGTTAAAAGCCCCCGACTTTGACGCCTACGGATTGTTCCGTGCTTCGCACTCACACAATCCTACCCAATATTCGCATATCGTGGGATTATCATCCCACTTTTATGCTC
>ERZ779874.1357-NODE-1357-length-23824-cov-2.827380_pt1 | contig 23824 bp, 11 predicted proteins | sample MGYA00511031_ERZ779874 | MGnify/ENA primary metagenome ERZ779874 (study PRJEB29588, sample SAMEA2156850) | human gut metagenome | biome: human gut; feature: human-associated habitat; material: faeces | place: Denmark | collected 2008/2010 ...
CTGTCATAGCCTGGCATTGCCCACGGCTCCGGTGTCACGTAGCTGTCTACCGGTGCTGCTGCCTGGATACCGCGGCAGAATGCGATCACACCTTCTGCTGTTCCAAGCTCCACAGCCTGAATGATATCATGACGGCTTTCAGAACCATTCGGGACTACCGGAAATCCACATGCTTCGTAAATGTTTGCTGCAAAAATGGCACCCTTTAAAGCTCCGGCTGTAACGGTCGGTGCCAGAAAAAATCCCTGATAAAAAGAATTTAAAATACCAAGGGAGGCTCCGACCTCTTTGGCAAGTCCCGGAGACGTCAGACGGCAGGCTGCATTCTCCACACATTCTTTCTTTCCGACGATATAACCGCCGACCGGTGCCAGTCCGCCGCCCGGATTCTTTATCAGAGAGCCGGCCATCATATCCACACCGACATCCGTTGGCTCACTCAGCTCCGTAAATTCACCGTAACAGTTGTCAACCATACATATGATATTTTCTCTTATATTTTTTACAAAAGCAACCGCCTCCCCGATTTTTGCAACCGAAAGCGTCGGTCTGGTCTGATAGCCTTTCGAACGCTGAATCGTCACCACTTTCGTTCGTTCATTGATTGCATTTCTGATCCCATCAAAATCAAAAGAACCATCCTCCTTTAAATCCACCTGTGCGTAAGAAACTCCATATTCGGCAAGAGAGCCTCTCGATGGGCGGATACCGATCACTTCTTCGAGCGTATCATACGGCTTTCCGGCGATCGATAAAAGTTCATCTCCCGGTCTTAAATTAGAGAACAGTGCCAGAGCGATCGCATGGGTTCCGCATGTGATCTGCGGTCTTACCAGTGCATCTTCCGTGTGGAATGTATCCGCATATACCTTTTCCAGCGTATCCCTTCCGTCATCGTTGTAGCCATATCCGGTACTTCCGGAAAAATGTTCTGCACAGACACGGTTTTTCTGCATGGCATGCAGTACTTTCAACTGATTGTACTCTGCATTTTTATCGATCGCATCAAAACGTGTCTTTAATTTTTCCTCCGTTTTCTGTCCAAACTCATAAATCGCATCACAGATGCCAAATTCTTCGTACATATTTTTTAATGATTCCATACATGTCTCTCCTGTAAAACTGCAAGCATATACTGCAGAATTTTTTCTTCATCATATTCAAAAGCATCTTTGTCAACCCAGATCACATCGCGTTCCCGCTTAAACCAGGTGATCTGACGCTTGGCAAAATGTCTCGTATCTCGCTTTAATTTATAAACTGCTTCCTCAAGGGTACATTCTCCGTCCAGATACTCCAGGATCTCTTTATAGCCAAGTCCCTGCATCGAAACCATACCGCGGTGGCACCCCTTTTCCTTCAGCTTTTCTACTTCCGCCACCAGACCTTCTAAAAGCATCTCATCAATACGGGCATCAATACGCTGGTAAAGACGATCCCGTTTGTCATTCAATACAAAATAGGCAAAGGCATAAGGAGATTCCTTCTGCCGTTCCTGCTCATTGTGCCTGGAGATTGGCTCCCCGGTCTGTTTATAATATTCCAGTGCACGGATCACACGCTTAACATTATTTGCATGGATCTTCTCAGCGGAAATGGGATCGACTTCCTTTAATTTCTCATGCAGCTTTTCTGCCCCCTGCTCTTTTGCGTAAGTCTCCAACTCTCTTCGGTAAGAATCGTCCTCTCCGCTTTCCGTAAAATCAATATCATAAAGCATGGCCTGTATGTAAAATCCAGTCCCCCCTGTGAGGATCGGTACTTTTCCCCTGCTCCGGATATCTTCCATCGCTTCTTTTGCCATCTGTACAAACCGGACAACATGAAATTCCTCATCCGGATCTAACACATCGATCAGATGATGCGGAATTCCTTTTTGTTCTTCCGGCATGATTTTTGCTGAGCCAATATCCATGCCGCGGTAAACCTGCATGGAATCTGCTGAGATGATCTCCCCGTTCACACGCTCTGCAAGAGACAGAGAAAGTGCCGTTTTCCCGACCGCCGTCGGTCCGGTCAGAATGATCAGTGGTTCCTTTGTCATAATATAACTCCCCCCGTTTCTATACAATTCTCTTAAATTTCTTCTCCAGCTCGTATTTCGACATGGAAATGATCGTCGGCCGCCCATGTGGGCAGTTGTATGGATTATCCAGTGTCAGCAGCTCATCAATCAGAGCATATGCTTCTTTTGTACTCATACGGTGATTTCCCTTGACTGCTGCCTTGCAGGACATGGAAGCCACCTTTTCCAAAACACTCTGCGGCGTGCCCCTGACCGACTGGTCTACCAGGTCATCTAAAATCTCCAGAAACAGAGAACGCTCCGTAATGCCGAACAGATTGTCCGGAATTGCACTGAGGGCATATTCCATGCCGCCGAACGGTTCTATCTCAAAGCCAAGCTTTTCAAAAACATCCATGTGCATTTTTAAAGCTTCCTCCTCTTTGAGACTCAGCGTCAGAATGACCGGCGGACTGATCCGCTGCGACGTAAACGTATGATCTTTTAATCGTTTCATTGTCTGCTCATATAAAACCTTTTCATGAGCCGCATGCTGGTCGATCAGATACATCTTATCCTGAAACTGCACGATCCAGTAAGTATCGAACACTTGTCCGATGACCGTATGCTGCTTCACGTTCTGCTGCGATAAAAGCTTATCATCAAAAAGCTCCATCTGTTCTGCTTTCTGAATCTCTCTGGTGATTTCCTGTTCGAACGGTTTCTCTGGTTTTTCTGCTGTTTCAGACACTTCTCCTTTTTCGGTTTCTGGTACGCTCTTTGATGCCGGCTCTGTATTTTGTTTCTGGAACATCTGCGGAAGCGGACGTGGAACTTTTTCTGTTTTTGGCAGCTCTGCCTTTGTCTGATCCTGCGTAGAAACTGGATTCTGCATAGAAACTGCCATTTGCTTGGAAGCATGTACAACAGCCGGATCAGATGTGGCTGTATGCAGATTTCCGTACGAAGGTGCACTCTCCCGTATCACATGTGCCGTAAAAGAGGACTGTGGTTTTGCCTTTGGGAGCTGAAATGGCTCCGGAACCTGTGCCGGCTTCTTATATTTTGGCAGTTCTGCCTTTTTCGGCTCCCTCTCCACACCAACATCCGGGATCAGTTCTCTGGATGAGAGTGCCTGCCGTACAGTATCATATACGATCTGGTAGATTTCTTCCTGATTGGAAAAACGCAGTTCCAGTTTGGTCGGATGAACGTTGACATCCAGAAGGTCCCCCGGTATCGTAAAGTGCAGTGCCGTGAACGGATATTTATGCTGCATCATAAATGTTTTATAGGCATCCTCAATCGCCTTTGTGATGATCTTGCTTTTTACATATCTTCCATTAACAAAATAGTTTTCAAAATTGCGGTTGCCTCTGGAGATCACCGGCTTTCCGACAAATCCCTCCAGCCTGCCAAATGCTCCTTCTGCTTTTACCGGAAGCAGATTGGCCGCAATATCCCTTCCATAAATACCATAAATAATATCCTTCAGGTTATGATTGCCTGATGTGTGCAGCCTGGTCTGTCGGTTATTAATAAATTTGAACGCGATTTCCGGATGCGAAAGAGCCATGCGTTCCATCAGTTCGCTGATGTATCCAGCCTCTGTCATCGCAGATTTTAAAAACTTTTTTCTTGCCGGTGTATTATAAAAAATATTATTGACCAGAAAGGTCGTTCCATCCGGTGCTCCAATCTCTTCTGTTAAAATCTCCTGTCCGCCCTCAATGCGGTATCTGGTTCCGAGCAGTGTGCCGGCCGTCTTGGTGATCACTTCCACCTGGCAGACTGCGGCAATGCTCGATAACGCCTCACCGCGAAATCCAAGCGAAGATACAGAAAGCAGATCCTCCACTTTCGTGATCTTGCTGGTCGCATGCCGCAGAAAAGCGGTTGAAATCTGATCCTTTGCAATGCCCTCGCCGTTATCGGTGATCCGGATCAGTGAGATCCCGCCGTCTTTGATTTCAGCCGTCACAGCAGTCGCTCCGGCATCGATGGCATTTTCTACCAGCTCTTTGACCACAGAAGAAGGTCGCTCGATTACCTCTCCTGCTGCAATTTTATCAATGGTACTTTCATCTAATACTGCAATATTCTTCATACTATCATCCCTGTACGCCTGTTACACTCCAACGGTTTTTTAGTTTGCTCTGCAGACGGTTCAATGTATTTAATGCTTCCAGCGGTGTCATGGAAGCAATCTCCATCTCACTTAATTCTTTTAAAATATCCTCATCTTTTGCAGTGTCAAACAGTGCCATCTGCCCCATATCAACCTGATCGTAGGTTTTGGGACGGTTGCGGACTTTTGTCGCTGTTTTTGCCTGCGGTGCACTGCCTGCTGCCTCAATCTCTTTTGCACGCTCTGTGATATCCGCATCACTTAATTCTTCTACCAGCTCTTTGGCACGTTCGATCACGGAATCCGGAACACCGGCAAGTTTTGCAACCTGGATACCATAACTCTTATCCGCACCGCCTTTTACAATCTTTCGAAGAAATACAATATCATCGCCCTTTTCTTTTACAGCAATGCAGTAATTATTCACACCCGATAATTTGCCCTGCAATTCGGTCAGTTCATGGTAATGCGTTGCGAAAAGCGTTTTTGCCCCGAGAAGTCTTGTATTTGCGATATGCTCAACCACCGCCCAGGCAATCGAAAGCCCGTCAAAAGTGCTCGTTCCGCGTCCGATCTCATCCAGGATCAGAAGACTGTTCGAAGTTGCATTTCGAAGAATATTGGCAACCTCTGTCATTTCCACCATAAAAGTGCTTTGTCCGCTTGCCAGGTCATCGGAAGCTCCGACCCTTGTAAAAATACGGTCCACAATGCCGATCTTCGCAGAAGATGCCGGAACAAAGCTACCGATCTGAGCCATCAAAACAATCAGGGCACTCTGACGCATGTATGTTGATTTACCTGCCATGTTTGGACCGGTAATGATGGAAATACGATTTTTGCTGTTGTCAAGGTAAGTATCGTTTGCAATGAACATATCGTTTTCGATCATCTGTTCAACTACCGGATGACGGCCGTTCTTGATATCGATCACGCCTTTTTCATTCATTTTCGGGCAGACATAGTTATTACGTTCCGCAACCAGTGCCAAAGAAGCGAAGACATCGATCGCCGCTACTGCTTTTGCGGTCTTCTGAATGCGTTCTACCTCTTTTGCGATCTGTTCCCTTACATCGGAAAACAGATTGTATTCCAAAGAAAAGAGCTTGTCCTCCGCTCCGAGAATGATGTCCTCCAGCTCTTTTAATTCCGGCGTGATATAACGTTCAGCATTTGTGAGTGTCTGTTTTCTTGTATAGTAATCCGGAACCATATCTTTAAAAGAGTTTGTCACTTCCAGATAATAGCCAAACACCTTGTTGTATTTAATCTTCAGGTTTTTGATGCCGGTATTTTCACGTTCTTTAGCTTCCAGCTGTGCCAGCCAGGTCTTACCTTCTGTCTTTGCGGCACGCAGACGGTCGATTTCTTCGTTATAGCCTTCTTTGATGATACCGCCGTCTTTAATCTGGATCGGCGGCTCCTCCATAATTGCCCGGCCGATCAGATCACACACATCCTGAAGTTCATCCATCTGCTCACATACTTCCACAAGAAGCGGAGATTTCATCGTAGATAAAATGTATTTGATATGCGGCAGCATGGACAGAGATGTGCCGAATGCGATCAGATCTCTTGGATTTGCAGTCTTGTAGCTGATCTTACTGATCAGACGCTCGAGGTCATAGACCGGAGAAAGATATTCTCGCAGTTCTTCCCTGCAGATCGCATTGTCTTTTAATTCTCCGACGGCTTCCAGTCTGTTTGATATTTCTTCCTTGTCGATCAGCGGCTGCTCAATAAAGGAACGCAGAAGTCTTGCCCCCATCGCAGTCTTTGTCTTATCGAGAACCCACAGAAGGGAACCTCTTTTCTGCTTTTCACGTAAAGTTTCGCAAAGCTCCAGATTTCTTCTGGTCGAGCTGTCGATCACCATGTATTTTCCGGCAAAATAAGTATTTAACGAAGTCAGGTTTGCGATCGCTGTTTTCTGTGTTTCCATCAGATACTGAAGCAGTGCACCGGCTGCGATGATCCCGCAGTTCAGCTCACCAAGTCCGAGTCCTGCCAGGCTGGAGACATGAAAGTGGTCCAGCAGTGTCTTCTTACAGCGTTCATCACCAAAATACCAGTTTTCCAGGGCATTGACGGCAATTCCAAGACGGTTTTTCAGATCTTCTACATCCACACCGCTGACAAAAAAGGAATCGTTGCAGATGATCTCGGTCGGTGCAAACTTTGTGATCTCATCTAACAGTTTTCTGCATCCATCCACTTCCGTCACCAGATAATCACCGGTGGAAATATCGGCAATGGAGACGCCAAAACGATCCGCCATGCACACGATCGCCATCAGATAATTGTGCTTTGTCTCATCCATGGCGTTGGTATCCAGATTCGTTCCCGGCGTGACAATGCGGATAACTTCCCGCTTAACCAGTCCCTTCGCCTGCTTTGGATCTTCTACCTGTTCACAGATTGCAACCTTATATCCTTTTGCCACCAGACGGTTCAGATATGTATCTGCAGCATGATAAGGAATGCCGCACATCGGAGCACGCTCTTCAAGTCCGCAGTCTTTTCCTGTCAGTGTGATCTCCAGTGCTTTGGATGCCGTCAGGGCATCGTCAAAAAACATTTCATAGAAATCACCCAGGCGATAAAAAAGAATACAGTCCTTGTACTGTTCCTTTGTCTCCAGATATTTTGCCATCATCGGCGTTACGGAATTTTTTTTATTATTTTTTGCTGTTGTACTCAACGGTCAAACCTCTTTCATCTCATTTCTATTGTTTGTGCCTGTTCTGCACAAAACATGCTTGTACCTCTGTTCTTACTCTGCTTTTACCGCCCAACGCATTTTCGTTGACCTGGCTCTGCCATTCTGTGCACACTCCTGCATGGACGGACGTATCACATCTTTGGCATAGTCCGAATAAATACCTGCTTTGTATCCGGCCTTCAGTGCTTTTTTGACCAGTTTATCCTCCCCGGAATGGAACGTCAGGATTGCCACACGTCCGCCCGGCTTTAAGGCATCCGGCAGTTTTTCCATAAATTCATACAGAACTTCAAATTCCTGGTTGACATCAATGCGAAGTGCCTGGAACACACGCTTGCAGGTCTTTCGGATCGTATCCTTTTTCTCTTTTTCCGGAAGAAAATCCAGCGTATTTTCGATAACAGTCCGCAGTTTTGTTGTGCTATCGATGCGATTCCCTTTGCGGATCTCATCTGTGATCGCTTTTGCGATCTCTTCGCAGTACGGTTCATCTGAATTTTCATATAACATCCCGGCAAGTTCCTCTCTGCTGATCTGATCCAGTCTTTCTGCCGCACTGATTCCTTTTTGCTGATTCAGTCTAAGATCCAAAGGTCCGTCCGCACGGAAAGAAAATCCCCGTTTCGGATTGTCGATCTGCATGGAAGATACACCAAGATCCGCCAAAATAAAATCAAATCCTCCCGCTTCTTTTGCAATCTCATCGATCGTACAGAAATTCTGAAGCTTTATGGTCAGAATCCTTTCCCCAAATCCCTGTTCTTCCAGACGCTTTTTTGTCTTTTCTCCGTCTTTCCCATAACACAGGATACAGTAAGACTGTGCATCTCCTCTTCCGACACGCCCGCGAAGCTGATGCAGCTGTGCAAGACCGAAACGCTCCGCATTTTCGATCATCATAACGCTGGCGTTCGGTACATTCACACCAACTTCGATCACCGTCGTGGAAACAAGAACCTGGATTTCATTTTTCACAAAAGCTTCCATGATCTCGTTCTTCTTGGCCGGTTTCATCTTGCCATGGAGATACGAAACCGTAATATCCTGTGGCAGTGTACTTCTCAGTTTTTCTGTATAAGAAATCACATCTTCTGCTTCGATCTGCTCGCTCTCCTCCACCATCGGACAGATGATATACGCCTGATGCCCCATCTTTACCTGTTTCTCTATAAAACGATATGCTTTCGGACGGTAAGAGGTGTCAACCACACAGTTTTTGACCGGCAGACGGTTTGCCGGAAGTTCATTCACAACCGAAATATCAAGATCTCCATACAGGATCACGGCCAGTGTCCTTGGGATCGGAGTTGCACTCATAACCATCACATGCGGCATATCTCCTTTTTCCGACAGAGACTCTCTTTGCCGCACACCGAAACGGTGCTGCTCATCGGTAATCACAAGTGCCAGATTTTTATATTGGATCTTTTCCTGAAAGACCGCATGCGTCCCAATGATGATCCGTGATTCTCCGGAGACAATTCTGCCGCAGGCTTCCCGTTTTTGTTTCGCTGTCATGGAACCAGTAAGCAGTTCTGCATAAAAAGGCAGTTTCTGTTCGCAGATCTGCTTCTGGATAGCCTCCATATGCTGCACTGCAAGCACCTCGGTCGGAACCATCAGGCATCCCTGCCAGCCATTTCCCGCTGCAAGAAATAGGGCAAGAAAGGCAAGGATCGTCTTTCCAGATCCTACATCTCCCTGTATCAGGCGTGACATCAGATAATCACCTGTCATATCACGCTCGATCTCCTGCCAGACCTTTTTTTGTGCCCCGGTAAGTGAAAAAGATAAGTTTGCAATGATCTGATCTGTTAGAGGAATTTTCTGTATCTGAAATCTCTGCGGATTTCGTTCATTTCCCTGCTTCAGCTGCCGCAGTGCAAGGATAAACAGATAAAATTCATCAAATACCAGTCTTCTTCTCGCCAGAAGCATCTGTTCCCGATTCTCCGGAAAATGAATCTGTTCAAGTGTAAAATGATATTCTGCGAGATGATACTTGCTGCGGATAGCAGGCGGCAGTGTCTCTTTGAAAAAGGGCAGACTTTCAAGTGCCTGCCGCACTGCTTTCTCGATGGTCTTTGCAGAGAGTCCTTCCGTCAGAGGATACACCGGTTTTAAATGCTGCCGCATCCTGTGATATTCCTCGAAAGAAAAAACAGCTGGCTGCTCCAATACCAACTGTCTGTTTTTCTTTGCTGCTTTGCCCCACAGCACATAAGGCACACCGGCTCTTACGGTGCTGCGAAGATAAGGCATATTATACCAGGTGATGCGTATTTTCTGTGCATCACTTTCGAATACGCCGGATACAATCTGCATGTTTTTTACACGCTTCACTGCCAGCGGTCCCTGAAACTGACCATACAAAGCAGCCGTCATGCCGTCTGTTACGGCATCCGGCTTCTGTATTTCCCCGTACGTTTCATACGTTCTCGGATAGTAGGAAAGCAGTTCCCCGACATTCGTTACGCCCACTTTTGCAAACAGTTTTTCTGTCTTTTCACCAATTCCTTTTAGCTCTGTAAGCGGTGATAATGTATTCATAATTACTCCACAGAAACAACATAATAATAGATCGGCTGACCTCCGGCATAGACTTCCACATCACAGGAATGATATTTTTCCGTCAGTGCCTGTTCCAATTTTTCTGCATCTTCGGCTTTTGTATCCTCTCCGTAATATACCGTGATCAGTTCTGCATCATCGGCATCCATCAGGGCAATCGTTTCCAGTGTAACATCCTGAATCTCTTTTCCGACCGCAAGGATTTCATGATCGCCGATTCCCATGATATCGCCCTCATGGATCTCCTTATCATCAATGTGCGTGTCACGCACTGCATAAGTGATCTGTCCGGTTTTTACATTTTTGATCTCTTCAGACATTGCCTCCGTATTTTCTTCCACAGAAGCCTCGGCACTGTAAGTGACAACGGCTGTGATTCCCTGCGGAACGGTTTTGGTCGGAATCACGATCACTTCTTTGTCTTTGGTCAGAAGTTTTGCCTGATTTGCTGCCAGAATAATGTTTTTATTATTCGGAAGAATGTAAATCGTCTCCGCATTTACTTCTTCGATCGCACGCAGCATATCTTCGGTACTCGGATTCATGGTCTGACCGCCTTCGATCAGATAATCAACGCCCAGTTCGCGGAAGATTTCACCGATACCCTCACCAATGGAAACGGAAATAAATCCGACCGGCTTCGGCGGCACCATTTTTTTACGCTCTTCTTCTTCGAACTTCTGCTGTTCTGCAACTTTTGCCGCATCTTTGATCAGTTTCTCCTGATGCTCCTCACGCATATTGTCGATTTTGATACGGGTCAGTGAGCCGTAAGTGAGTGCTCTGGAGATTGCTTTGCCAGGGTCGTTTGTATGTACATGGACCTTGACAACATCTTCATCTGACACAACAACGATGGAATCACCGATGGACTCCAGAAATCCTTTGAACTCCTGCTCCGTCTGCGGTGTATACTCTTTCTCGAGCATGATGATAAATTCGGTACAGTAACCGAATCGAATCTCTGCCTGAGCCGGTGCTTCCTTTTCCTGTGCCGGAGCTTTTTTAGTGCTTTCAGCCGGTTCAACCGTATAATCGATCTCTTTTCCAAGAAATGCATCGTAAGCCCCCTTTAACACCTGCACAAGTCCCTGTCCGCCGGAGTCTACAACGCCTGCTTCTTTCAGAACCGGCAACATCTCCGGTGTCTTTGCAAGGACAGCATCTGCCTCTTCGATCACCTGTTTTAAGAAATCATCCAGCGAAATATCATTCTCTGCAAGCTCCAGTGCTTTGTCTGCTGCGCCCTTTGCCACTGTGAGGATCGTGCCTTCCTTTGGCTTCATAACTGCTTTGTATGCAGTCTCCACTGCTTTCTGAAAAGCAGCTGCCAGAATCGCAACATCAATCTCCTCATACTTTTTGATTCCTTTTGTAAATCCACGGAACAGCTGAGAGAGGATAACACCTGAGTTACCGCGTGCTCCGCGAAGAGATCCGGAAGAAATCGCTTTTGCAAGTACTTCCATCGTCGGATCTTCCAGTGCCGCTACTTCTTTGGCCGCAGCCATGATGGTCATGGTCATGTTGGTTCCGGTATCACCGTCCGGTACCGGGAAAACATTCAGTTCATTGATCCATTCTTTCTTTGACTCCAGGTTTTTTGCTCCTGCCAAAAACATTTTGGCAAAAAGTGTGGCATTTATTGTATTTATTTCCACAACGAGTTCCTCCTTAATCTATCGGTCTGACACCTTCTACATAAATATTGATCTCATGAATCTCCATACCGGTAAATTCTTCGACTTTATATTTGACATTGTTGATCAGATTGTCTGCAACCGCAGAAATGCTGACGCCATAAGCCACGATCACATGAAAATCAAGTGAAATTTTATTATCCTCAACGGTAACCTGTATTCCATTTTTCAGACTGTCTTTCTTCAGAAGTCTTACCAGACCGTCTTTCATGCTCACCGTTGCCATACCGACAATTCCAAAACACTCTACTGCAACACTTCCGGCATAGGTAGCGATCACATCCGTGTCGATCAAAATCGAACCCAGTTCTGTTTCCATTCTTCCTTTCATATCATGATACCTCCTATGTTAATAGCTGTATTATTTATTCATTATAACCTGTTTCATATAAAAAGAAAACATGAAAAATCATTTTTTACAGTTTTTTTAAATTTTCGCATTTTTTACTTGCATTATCATGCAGCTTCTGGTAGAATACTTATTGTTGTGAGCCTATTGTAGGCAATATAATGTCAAGGAGGTGCAGTCATGGCTAGATGTGCTATTTGTGATAAGGGAGCTCATTTCGGTAACAACGTGAGTCATTCTCATAGAAGATCCAATAAAATGTGGAAATCTAACATTAAATCTGTTCGCGTTAAAGTAAACGGTGGAACAAAGAAAATGTATGTATGTACTTCATGCTTACGTTCTGATAAAGTTGAAAGAGCATAAGGATCATAAAATAAAAACATGGATATGAAAGAGCAGGGATAGAACGACCGATGTCCCGGCTCTTTTTTCTTTTGCTCAAATTTTCATTCCGGTCAGAGCGTTTCAGACCATCATATCTAATCTTATACAGCAAAAGAGCAGGGAAACCTTTTTGGGTTCTCTCCCGCTCTTTTTTCTTGCTGTCGGATGTTTCTTTGGAACGGTTCTGTTATAGAGTAGCTTTTACTGTTCCGGAAACATGTTCCGTTTTTTTATTTTTTTACAGTTGCTTTCTTTGGCAGACCTGCTTTTTTCAGCATTCTCTTATACTTGGAAAGCTTCTTGGCCGGTACGGTCACTTTTGCTTTTGCATCGATCTTGCTGAATGCTTTGCTTCCGATGGAAGTAATGCCGGTTGCTTTCTTCATATTGACAGTCTTCAGTTTGCTGCAGCCTGCAAATGCATTTTTCTCAATCTTCTTCACATTGCTTCCGATCGTAACTTTCTTCAGCTTCTTACAGCTCTTGAATGCATTTTTGCTGATCCGTGTTACTTTGTAGGTAACGCCGTTGATCTTAACGGTTTTGGCAACGTTTACAGAAGTCACTTTCTTATCTGCTGTAACAACTGCTGCTGTCTTCTTCTTTGCGTTCAGGATCTGATAAGTGACCTTATTCAGAACTCTCTTGTTCACAGTCGGTTTTTCCGGCTCACCTGGTTTCTCTGTAGGTCTCTCGGTCGGTTTTTCCGTTGGTTTTTCTGTTGGTTTTTCTGTTGGTTTTTCTGTTGGTTTTTCGGTCGGTTTTTCCGTTTCCGCTTTCTTCAGTTTTGCTTTTGCATCCTGTAAAGCGGTCAGCAGGTTCTGCAGCTCCTCTGTTGTTGCATCTGCTTTGGCATTTGCAGCGTTTTCATATGCTGTTTTAAATACTGCCCAGCTTTCTTTCGTGTAAGTACCGGATGCATTACCATCTTCGTAGATACCCTTTGTTTCTGCATTTTCCACTGCGTTTTTCAGAGCGGTATTTGCCTGTTCGATTTCCTCTTTTTTCAGATCTTCGCCGGTCTGTTTCGGGCACTCCAGTGTGATGATCTCACAGATAGACGGTGCTGCTTCACCCCAGGTGATCTTTACATCGTATACCTGATCATATCCATACGTGTAGAAGGTGTTCAGGCTCTTATCCAGTTTACCGATCGTCTCCCAGGTGTCTGCACCGGTACGGATGGAAACTTCTGCATTGCTGATGGATTTCTGTACAATGTTCAGTTTGCGGACATTGGTTGTATCAGACAGATGATATACCAGAGAACCTTCGGTCTTATCCGTCATATCCGGCTCAAATGCGGTTGTCAGGTCACCGTCGTTTAAGTTCCAAGGCTCGTATCCTCTTTTTAATTTTGCATCGGTTTCAAAGGTCGGGTCATTGATGGTCTTGATATATTCTCCGCCGTTGATCTGGATCTCATTGAGTTCTACCCAACGAGCACTGTATCCTGCATTAAAGTACAGACGGATGTATTTTGCTTTTACATTGTTAATGTTTGCATTTTCAACATAAGAATATGCTACATCTACAGTGTCATGTGTCCAGCCATTTTCTGCCGGTTTGGTGTCGCGGTCTGTTCCGTCGTTTTCGATACCGTCACCGATCTTGATAAGGTCTATCCAGGTTTTATTATCAACAGATGCCTGGATCACTGCATCACGCGGATAATCGATTGCAGTATCCAGAACATATACTTTCAGAGATTTCAGTGTGATTTCCTGTCCGAGTGTATATGTTATATAATCGTCTTTTGCCGGTGTTGCACAATATTTTGCCTTCGATGTCAAATCGCCGTCCATCCAGTTTGCGGTCGTACCAAGTTTTCTTGCATCCTCACTGTTTGACGCTCCGCCAATGTTTGTTTCAAGCAGATCCATAGCCCCGATCTCATCGTTTGTCACTTCAAATTTGCTCAGGCTGAAGGTAACATCCGTACTTCCGTTGTTGATCAGGCGAATGTAACGTGCACTCTTTGCAGATGTGCTATCTGTCCACTCTTTCTGATTCAGGGAAGTCTGCAGAGTCAGTTTGTCAGTTCCGTTGCCTTCTGTATTGATGGATGCAATTGCATGGATACGGTCAAGTTTCAGTCCGATGTACTGTCCTGCTTTCAGGGTTACATTGTCTCTTGCATAAACTTTGGAAACTTCATCCCCATAAGTTACTTTCCAGTTCTCATCGTTTGTATTGGTATAATCCATAACATCGCCGGTTGCTTCTGCTTCTTTTCCACAAACAGAGAACTCGTTAAATTTAATCCATTTTTGACGGTCTTTATTGTTTACCAGTTTAATATAGCGTACAGATGCACCTTTTAAATCTTCCTCATAAGTATCGGTGCCATTGGCTGTTCCGGTCTGTGCAGATTTTGAACTCCAGCTGTTTCCATCTTCTGAATATTCAAGATGGTATTTGATCCATTTATCTTCACTGCCCGCACCCATGACGATACGCACTTTGTATACTTCTTTTGCTTCACCAAGATCCATCTGGATATAATCTCCGGCAACGCTGGTATCTTCGGAAGCCGGTTTAAACCAGGTAAAGGTAGCATCATCCCCATCTGTCACATTGGACAGCGGATAACTTCCGGACTGATACAGAGTCCATCCGCTCGTATAGCTGATAGTTCCGGTATATTTGTTATCTGCTGCTTCGCTGTTGCCAGCTTTTTCAAATGCATCACAGGAAATCTCACGGATGATCAGCCAGCGGTTTTTATCGTTGTTGCTGTTCTTCCAGCGGAATCCTTTGATCTCTTTTGCTTCTGCAAGCTCCAGAGTTACATCTGTGGTAGAACCGGCTGCCGGCTGTGTTTCAAATGCCGTCCAGCTGCTGCCGTCTGTCGTATATTCCATAACACCGTTTGGAATATAATCATTTTCGTGTCCGCTGCATGCCAGTGCGACCGTCATTTTTTTAACCGGTGTCATCTGGTTAAAGAGAAGTCCTACATAGTCACCAGTCTGCTGGTCGGTCTGGATCTGGAAATTGGTATTTAAGTTTCCATCAATTGCATTGGCTGCATTTCCCGTATTTCCGGAGTTTTCTGTTCCGCCGACACGGTAGATCAGAGTTCTTTCCAGTTTGATGTGTTCCGGATCAATGATCTGTTTTACAGTATCAGAAACATTTTTCATAACTTTTTCGGTAAACGGAACAATGTAGAGAAGACCTGCTGTCGCATATTTTGTTTCATTTACATAACGGAATCCATAAGTCCGGGAACGTTCATATAAAGTCTGTGCTGCAGAATAGTGCTCCCATACTTTATCATTTTCTTTTGTCTGAACGGCTTTGAGTGCATCCATCAGCTCGATATCTGCTTCACACTCATCACGCAGACACGCAAGGAACGGTGTCATCTGCTCGCTCAGACGTTTATTGGTGCCATCTGTCAGATATTTTACAGCTGCATCGTAAATGGTCTTGAACTCGTTACGCATATCATCCAACTCTGCTGTCGTAACCGTTCCTGCTTCTACTTTTTTCTGAATCTCTGCCAGCTTGTTTTTCAGGTCAACAGACTCTTCGAATTTTGCCTGTCTTCCGGCTGTCTGAACCGGTCCCTGATAGATCATATGTTTTGCCACTTCACGCAGGGCTTTAGAAGAATCGGATTCCAGTGCAGTAACATGGTCGATATATTTAAAGGAATCTTCCCATGCCTGATCACCTTCTTCTTTTGCATCCCATGGTTTCCAACAATAATCTGCTGCAGTAAAGATCGCTACTTTGGAAGGTTCTGAATGCTGCATCGGGTTGAGGATAATACCTTCGTATTTGTGACCGTCAATTCCGGTATGCAGGATGGTATTGTGACCACCCATGATCAGACCTGTTTTATAGTTATCGTTGCACGGCCAGTTTACCCACATGTAAGGATAACGTCCTGCAACGCCATTGGATGCTACATTGTTATAGAAGTTATCTGCAAAGTTTGCACTTACCTGTCCCCATACTGCATTACCGGTCATCAGCATATGTACCTGTCTGTTGGCAGAAGCATTGATGCCTTTCAGTTTTGCAGAGGAACCATTTCCCATGTAGTCTGTCGGGCAGTACAGGATATCGGTTTTCAGATCCGGATATCTGGAGTTCTTCAGTTCCGTCAGCCATTTTGTCAGGTCATTGAGCAGTCTGCTTAAGTTTGCTGCACTTGATCCGGTCGCATCATCTTCCAGAAGGGCAATCTGACGCACGCCGGATTCGATCACCTGCAGATATTTTGCTTTTACGGTTGCCAGATCTGCATTGTAATTGTTGAAATTAAATGCACTGTTCATAAATGGATGCAGAGCATATACGAAAAAGCATTTGTTTTCGTTTCCTGCCTGGGCAAGTTTCTTGATGTTTTCAAGATTTTCAGTCGGATACAGCTCTCTCCACTGACTGTTGTGATATGGATCATCCTTTGGTGCGAACACATACTGGTTCATCTTAATCTCACCGCCGAATTTCATCAGATCAATACGGTCTTCCAGTGACCACGGATTTCCATAATATCCTTCGATAAATCCACGGAACTGTACTTCTGCATAGTCTGTCACCGTCAGCTCTTTGATCTTTTTGTCTGCGGAAAGCTGTTCAAAAATGCGTTTCAGAGTGGTGACACCGTAAAAGGCTGCATCGGTGTCTTTGCCAAGTACTACAATTTTACCGCCCTTAACATACAGCATATAAGCATCGTAGTTGTCAAAGGTTGCTGCAACAGCTCCATTGGCTTTTCCGTAGGTGTCAGCTGCATCCCCGGAACCATAAACACCAACGATCAGCTCGGTCTTGTCTGACGCTGCACTTTCGTTTCCGGTCAGTTTCAGCACGTTCAATGTGTCTGTGATACGTGTTTTCGTGTAACTGTCAATGCCGCTTCCGATTGTCAGTTTTACCTGATCGGTGAGCTGCATCTCTTTGTCACCGTAGGTGACATTTTGTGGTGTCGGGTAGATCTCATACTCTCCTGCTTCTTCTACTACGCCTGCATAGGCAGGAATACAGAACAGCATAAGCATTGCCAGAAAAGCAACGAGCTTCATACCCAGTGATGTTGTTTTCTTTTTCATGTGTTTCCTCCTTTTCTTTTTGTACCCCTGCACAAAAACTTCTTTATAAACAGGCAGGGATACGTTACTTTTACTATAACAATTTCCGTAAGTTGCGTCAACTGTTATCTTCAATCTCTGTCGGAAAAGACGCCTGCTTCTGCCGGGATGAATACATGATCCAGAACCGGATCTGTCGGATGCTTTGCATTTTTTACCGCCTCTTCACAGAAATAATCCTGTGCACAGATCAGCATCTTTTTCCCTCTTTTATCAATCTTTTCATAGCTTCCGTCCGGCTGCAGGATATGAGCCTTCAGATTATCAGCAAGCTGGATATCCAGAATATGTTTTGCCTGCTGTTTGATCTTTTCATCTTTTAATGGAAATACGATCTCAACACGTTTGTCCAAATTTCGCGGCATCCAGTCCGCACTGCCCATATACAACTCTTCTGCCCCGTCATTATAGAAATAGAAGATACGGGCATGTTCCAGGAAATTGCCGACGATCGAACGTACCGATATGTTTTCGCTGATATGCGGGATGCCGACCTTCAGACAGCAGATGCCGCGGATGATCAGTTCGATCTTCACCCCTGCCGCCGATGCCGCATAGAGTGCCTCGATGATCTCCCGGTCACACAGGGAATTCATTTTTGCAATGATATGGGCTTCTTTTCCCGCCAGTGCCCAGTTCTTCTCTCGTTCGATCAGTCTTAAGAAACGTTTGCGGAGCCAGATCGGTGCAACGATAAGGTCGTTCCAGTGTTTTGGTTCGGAATAGCCGGAGAGCATGTTAAATACCGCAGTCGCATCTTCCCCGATCGGTTCTGCACAGGTCAGAAGACCGCAGTCCGTATACAATTTTGCCGTAGAATCGTTATAATTTCCAGTTCCGAGATGCACATAACGGCGGATACCGTCTTCTTCTCTCCGGACAACCAGGGTGATCTTGCTGTGTGTTTTCAGACCCACCAGTCCATAGATTACATGACAGCCTGCTTTTTCCAGCTTTTTCGCCCAGATGATATTGTTTTCTTCATCAAAACGGGCTTTTAATTCCACCAGAACAGAAACCTGTTTGCCGTTCTCTGCCGCCTGTGCCAGTGCTGCAATGATCGGTGAATTACCGCTGACACGATAAAGTGTCTGCTTAATCGCCAGAACATTCGGATCCTTCGCTGCCTGTTTTACAAAATCTACGACCGGGTTAAACGTCATGTATGGATGATGCAGTAAAATGTCACCTTTGCGGATATTGGCAAAAATGCTGTCATCGTTCATCAGTGCCGGTACCGGCTGCGGAATATATTTTTTCACTTTGCAGTCTTCAAACCCTTCCATGCCGTACAGCTTCATCAGAAAAGTCAGATCCAGCGGTCCGCCTATCTCAAATACATCGCTGTCTTTCACGGCAAACTCTTCTTTTAAGATATCCAACAGCCGTTTGTCGATCTTTCCTTCGATTTCCAGACGGATCACTTCGCCCCACTGACGTTTCTTTAACTGTTTCTGGATCTCTTTGAGCAGATCCTCTGCTTCATCCTCATCAATGGATAAGTCTGCATTTCGCATAACACGGTATGGATGTGCACATACGACATCGTAACTTAAAAACAGCTGTCCGATGTTCCGCTCAATGATCTCTTCCAGAAGGATCACACGTTTTTCTCCGTCTTTTCCTTCCGGAAGTTCCACAATCCTTGGCAGGACAGACGGCACCTGCACCGTTGCAAAATCCAGTGTCTTATGCTTTTCCTTGTCGTCTTTTCTGCAGATCAGGGCACCGATATTCAGGGTCTTGTTGCGGATCAGCGGAAATGGTCTGGAAGAATCCATCGCCATCGGTGTCAGAACCGGATAGACATTTTCCTCAAAATAAGCATCCACAAATTTTTTCTGCTCTTCGCTCAGACTCTCGTGCTCGGAAATAATTTTCAGCCCCCGCTTTTTCAGAGCCGGGATCAGAGAGCGATTGTAAGTAGAATACTGCAGATCTACCAGTTCGTGTGTCTCTTTTAAGATTTTTTTCAGCTGCTCCGAAGCCGTCATCCCGGAAATATCCTTTTTTGTATAACCTGCGTGCACCATATCTTTCAAAGATGCCACACGGATCATAAAGAATTCATCCAGATTGGATGCTGTGATACTTAAAAATTTCAGCCGTTCAAATAGCGGAAGTGAGGCATCTCTTGCCTCTCCCAAAATGCGGTTGTTAAAACCCAGCCAGCTTAATTCTCGGTTTGTATAGTATTCTGCTTTTTTTAAATCCATTTCACCCATACGGACATACCTCCTTCGTTACATCATTTTTTTCTGACGCAGCACCGGACGGATGCTGAACACTTCCTCGAAAAATTCTGCTTTTTTTGCAAACTCTTTCTTTTCCAGTGACAGATCTTCGTCCGAATAAAGCTGAATGACCAGTTCGTTTTCGTGCAATATCTGTTTTGCCTCTTTGGTCTTCTGCTTGTGGCTGCGGTCCAGCGAATTTACCACTCCGAGGATTGCCGTCAGTTTGGCAATGGTCAGATAATTTTCCCTTGTCATCCGGCTGCTTCCGATCTTGTCGTATCCTTCCAGCGGCACCGTATTATATTTTACCACATTTGCCACAATTTCTTTCTCTTCTTCCGATAATCCGATGATATCCATCGCCATGATTATATGGTACGCGGACTCTCCGGCATTTGACAGGCTGATAAATTTACCGCATCCATGCAGGATCACCGCAATGCGGAGCAGCAGGCGGTCCCGGTCATCGAATCCCTGGCTCTTTTTGATCTTGTCAAAAATACCAACTGCCAGATCTTCGCACACTTTGATATGCGACTTGCTGCACTGATAACGTTTGGCAGCATTTCTTGCAGCCGCCAAGATATCCTCATCAAAGTCATGGCCGAGTTTCAAAAGCCGGTTCTGCTGTGCATATTCATACGCCATGCCATCAGTCAGATGCAGACCCGGCATCCAGATATTCTCCACATCGGCTGCTTCCAGGAAACAACGGTAAACGACAAGAGACGGACGCAATACCGAGATCACATCTTCCGGAACCTCGCAGCGTCCTGCCGCATCTTCGTCAGAACGGTAGATCATGTCATCGTAAAAATTCAGGAAATCCGATCTTGTCATCACATTTTTATGAACGGCATCGCCGATATGATCTCCGACCACGATCAGATTGGAGATCACACGATCCTTCAGATACAGCTTTTTGTATGACAGAAATTCATTTTTCACAACTTCTGTCAGAAGTGTCTCATAATGCTTCAGGCTCACACCCTCATTCATCATCCGTTCACGCAGCCGCAGATTTCCGATTTTCATATTCTGGCTTGCAACAAGACGATCCTTGTCAAACAGAGAAATCTGAATGCTGCCGCCGCCGACATCTACGATCGCCGTTCCTTTCTGGATGATACGGTTGAATTCATTTTCCCTGGATGCGATCGATTTATAATCCATAAAACGCTGTGATGCATTTGAGAGAACTTCCACTTCCAGACCGGTATGGCGTTTCACACGGTCCAGAAAAACAAGCTGGTTACCCGCTTCTCTTACTGCACTCGTGGCACACACACGCCAGTCATCCACGCGATATCCTTTCATAATCCTTACAAAGTCATTCAGAACCCGGCAGAGCTCATCGGTCATCTCCACACCGATCTTGCCATCACGGTATACATCTTTGCCAAGTTCCATGCGATGGCACACGCAGTCGATCTCTTTGATTCCTTTTCCGGAAGTGATCTGAAAAATCTTCATTTCCACTTCATAGGAACCTATATCGATTGCTGCAAAAAGTTTCATACTCACACATCCTTTCTCTCCTGTCCAAGCAGATGATCAATAAACTGCTGTGCAGTACGTCCGGAAAGTCCGCCATACTGCAGTTCCCACTGATTTGCCTTTAAAAACAGCTCTTCTTCCGACATCGTAATTCCGTGTTTGTCTGCCAGGACGCGGACGATATTCTGAAATTCTTTTTTGCTCGGTGAACCAAAATAAATCTTCAGTCCGAAACGATATGCCAGTGACAGTTTCTCCTGCACCGTATCAGAAGTATGCAGATCGTCTCTTCGCTCTTCCTTGTCACTGAATTTTTCACGGATCAGATGTCTGCGGTTGGAAGTCGCATAGATCAGTACATTTTCCGGCTTGCGTTCCAGTCCGCCTTCGATCACGGCTTTCAGGTATTTATATTCGATTTCAAATTCCTCAAAGGAAAGATCATCCATATAGATAATAAAACGATAATTTCTGTTTTTGACCTGAGCGATCACATCATTCAGATCCTGGAACTGATGTTTGTAAACTTCAATGATACGCAGTCCCTGGTCGTAATATTCATTGAGAATGCCTTTGATGCTGGAGGATTTTCCGGTGCCGGCATCACCAAAAAGCAGACAGTTGTTTGCTTTTCTTCCCTGCACAAAAGCTTCAGTATTTTCGATCAGTTTCTTCTTTGCCAGCTCATAACCTACCAGGTCATCCAGGTGTACGTGTGCGATCTTGGTGATCGGCACGATCTGTACGCCATCTTCATCATGTGCCACGCGAAATGCCTTATGCAGTCCCAGTTTTCCCACACCGAAATCTTTGTAGAAAGAAGTCATATCTTCTTTAAATTCATGCACATCTTTTGCTCCTGCAAGTTTTTCGCTCAGTTCACAGATCCGATCACGAATACGCTCGTTAAATACTTTGCTGCTCTGCGGTGCATTAACATAATCTGTAATCATGAAAAAGCAATGTGCACCCAGCTTTTCTTCCAGTGCCTCAAAGTTTAGGGCATATAGTTCACGAAAAATCTCATAATCATGCTCCACCAATGCATTGATGCTGCCATCCACCTCGCCGCGGATCTCGCTTGCATGACTGAACACATTTTCATTGTTTACCAGAAGCCAGGTCAGATAGCTGTGCCATAAATTTCCTTCAAATCCATAAGTACCGGCAAGTTCGGTCAGTTTGTGGATACAGGAAAAATAAAGCCCACGAAGATCCGAAACCGGCATCCCCATCGTTTCTGTCTCTTCCACGATAAATGCCATATCGTTTAAGACCTGATCCTGTTCCTGCTCATATTCTCGGTATACGATTAATTCATCAATTCGAAACATTTTTATCAACCTTTCCAAAAACAGCAGCTTTTTTGCAAAAGCCGCTGTATTTTCAGTAATTTCCAAGTATTTTCATATTCGTTGCCTCTTCGCGGATACCACGCAGGGCATTTTTGACCGCACTGTCGTTTAAATTGCCCTCGAAATCAATGAAGAAACGGTACTCCCAGTTGCGTCCCGGGATCGGTCTGGACTGGATTCCGAACATATTCAGATTGTTATAAATAAAGTGAGACAGAATATTGTAAAGAGATCCGCTGGTATGTGGCGTTTCAAAACAGATGCTGATCTTCTTCGCATCTTTTTGATAAATTCTCTGATTTGTCACAATGATAAATCTCGTAGAATTTGCCTTGTTGCTGTAAATATTTTCTTTTAACACTTTCAGCCCGAAACATTTTGCCGCAAAGGCACTGGAAATGGATGCCTGCGTCACATCGCCGTCCTCTGCCACTTTTTTCGCTGCCATTGCGGTATTCTCAAGCGGGATCTGTTTCCAGTCCCGGTGTTCCTGAAGAAAGCTCTTGCACTGGGAAAGTCCCTGCTGATGGGAATAAACAGTACGGATATCGGAGATTTCTGCATTTTCAAGCCCAAGCAGACAATGCTCACAACGAATGATCTGCTCACCGACGATATAGTTTTCAAACTCTACCAGCAGGTCATACATATCATTGACGCTCCCTGCCGTTGAATTCTCAATCGGCAGCACTGCATAGTCTGCCCCACCTTCTGCGATCGCCTCCATCGCATCTCTCCAGTGCTCCACATGGAACGAGGTGATCTTATCGCCAAAATACTGCTGCATTGCAGCCTGACTGTATGCTCCTTCCACGCCCTGGAACACTACGCGGACATTCTCTTTCTCCAGCTCATCCACACCGATAAACGGCAGGCGGCCTGCCACACCGTTTTCCTCCAACAGCTGATACTGCAGTTTACGGCTCATCGCCATGATCTGCTGAAACAGTTCTTCAATCCCGTGACGGTTGAAGTCGTTGTGTGTCATATCTTTTGCCTTTTCAATGACTTTTTTTTCACGTTCTTTATCAAACACCTTTTTGCCGGTGCTGATCTTGTACTTTGCCACTTTTCGGCTGATCTCCATACGCTTCTCAAAAAGCTCCGTCATCTGACGGTCAATGGAGTCTATCTCATTTCTTAAGTCCTGTAAATCAACCATCAAGTTCTCTCCTTAACTGTTCTATTGTCCTGTTCAAAACCGGATGACGTATCCACGGTGCGATCTGAGAGAGCGGCACCAGGACAAAATCCCGGTTCTGCATATCAATATGCGGAATATGCAGCTCTTCTGTGTCGATGACCTCCTGATCATACAGCAGAATATCCAGATCCAAAGTACGCGGTCCCCACCTGAGGATACGCTCCCTGTTTGCTTCTGCCTCGATCCGATGCAACTGAGCCAACAGTTCCTGCGGTGTCAGAAGCGTCTCCATCTCAAGGACGCCATTAAGGAATTCGTCCTGCTCTGTCACTCCATAAGGTTCTGTTCTGATAAAATCTGACACCTTTTTCACGCTGCTGCCCGGCAGTTTTGAAAGTTTTTCCACTGCCTCTTTCAGATAGGCCATCTTATCTCCCATATTGGAGCCAAGTGCGATATAAACGGTATGTCTGCTTCTTCTGATCTCCACAGAGACTGTCCTGAGCGGCAGTCCTACCGGAGCCCACGGTTTCTGGATCTCCAGGCGAAGTGCCCGAATCAGCGGATATCTGCAAAACATCCGGATTCCTGAATTCGTCATGGAGTTTATGGAGAGCAATC